>PPYF01114106.1_pt1 | contig 47764 bp, 48 predicted proteins | sample 1559871 | NCBI WGS metagenome assembly PPYF01 (sample SAMN08240021, study PRJNA423297) | Human gut metagenome, whole genome shotgun sequencing project.
CCCTCTTTTCCCCCCGGATTTCCCTCCCCCTGTCCGCCGCGGAGGGACGCATCTGCGCCCAGCAGGTGGCCCCCTATCCCCCCGGGGTACCTGTTTTCGCGCCTGGGGAGCGAATTTGCAAAAAAACTATCGCTTATTTGAAACAAATAGGTTATAATACACTGGAAGACGTTGAGGTTGTTTCCGAACCTGTGTGTGCCTCATAGAATGAGCAAAGGAGCGTCTTTCCTTCAGGAGGGAAAAGCAATGAAACTGATTCTTGCGATTATCAATCACGATGACGCCAACACCGTCACCCAGGCCCTGACCAAGAAGGGCTTCTCCTCCACCAAGCTGGCCACCACCGGCGGCTTTCTGATGGCGGGCAACGTGACCATTCTCATCGGCGTGGACGAGGAGAAGGTGCAGACCGTCATCGACATCATCCGGGAGCATTCCCACAGCCGCAAGCAAATGATCCCCACCACCACCGAGATGAGCTACGGCTACTACCCCTCCATGCCCGTGGAGGTCGTGGTGGGCGGCGCCACCATCTTCGTGGTGGATATCGAGCGGTTTGAGCGGGTCTGAGTCTTTATGAACCTGACCCGGCTGGCGGGCAACACCCCGCTGAAGCGGCAGTTGGAGCTGGAGACGGCCCGGCGGGGCCTCTCTCACGCGTACATCCTCAGCGGCCCGGCGGGCTCCGGCAAGCGGACCCTGGCGGGCCTGCTGGCCGCCGCCCTGGTGTGCGACCGCCGGGGCGGCGCTTTGCCCTGCATGTCCTGCGCCGGCTGCCGCAAGGCGGAGGGGGGCATCCACCCCGACATCGTGCGGGTGGGGGACGACGGGAAGAATATCAGCGTGGCCCAGGTGCGCGCCCTCCGCGCCGACGCCTACATCCGGCCCAACGAGGCCGAACGCAAGGTCTACATCCTGGAGAACGCCCAGACCATGAACGCCAGCGCCCAGAACGCCATGCTCAAGCTGCTGGAGGAGGGCCCCGCCTACGCCGCCTTTCTCCTGCTCACCGACAACGCCGCCGCCCTGCTGCCCACAGTGCGCTCCCGGTGTGAGCATCTCCCCCTCTCCCCCGTCACCCGGCGGGAGGCGGAGCTCTGGCTGGACGAGCACTACCCCGACCAGCCCCAGGCGGCCCGGCAGGCCGCCGCCGACCGCTGCGAGGGCCTGCTGGGCCGGGCGGCCGCCGAGCTGGAGGGACAGGCCGCAGGCGACACCCAGGCCCTGGACGGCGCGCTGGAGCTGGTGCGCCGCCTGGCCGGCGGTGACGAGCTGGCCCTGCTGGAGCACTGCGTGGCCCTGGAGAAGTGGGACCGGGAGCAGCTTCGCGCCCTGCTGGACGAGGGCGTTCTCCTGCTGCGGGATGCCCTCGTCTGCTCCGCCGGAACCCTGCGGGAGTCCGACCCCCGCCGGCGTGAGGCGGCGGAGCGCGCCGCCTGCGCCCTCTCCCCCCGGCAGCTCACCCAGGCGGTGGGCGTGCTGGAGCGGCTGCGCGCCGCCTGCGGCTCCAATGTGGGGGCCGGTCACCTGGCCGGCTGGCTGGGGGCGGCACTGAGCACCCTATGACCGGGCGGGCCCGACCCCGCCCATACACCTGATGCGGAGGTAATCATGACCGAAATCATCGGCGTCCGCTTCAAAAGCGGAGGCAAACAGTATTATTTTGACCCCAATGGACAGGCCGTGGCCCCCGGTCAGGGGGTCATTATCGAGACCTCCCGCGGCCTGGAGTACGGCGAGTGTACCCAGGGCAACACCATGGTGGAGGACGAGGCGGTGGTACAGCCGCTGCGCCCCCTGGTCCGCCTGGCCACCGAGAAGGATCTGGACACCGTGGCGAAGAACCGTGAGAAGGAAGCGCGGGCCTTTTCCATCTGCCAGGAGAAGATCGCCGCCCATGGCCTGGATATGAAGCTGGTGGAAGTGGAGTACAACTTTGAGGGGAACAAGATCCTCTTTTTCTTCACCTCCGAGGGGCGGGTGGACTTCCGCGCTCTGGTCAAGGATCTGGCTGGGGTATTCCACGCCCGCATTGAGCTGCGGCAGATCGGCGTCCGGGACGAGGCCAAAATGCTGGGCGGCCTGGGCATCTGCGGCAAGCCCTTCTGCTGCGCCACCTTCCTGGACGAGTTTCAGCCGGTGTCCATCAAGATGGCCAAAACCCAGAACCTGTCCCTCAACCCCACCAAGATTTCGGGCACCTGCGGACGGCTCATGTGCTGCCTGAAATACGAGCAGGAGGCCTATGAGGACGCGGTGCGCCGCATGCCCAAGAACGAGTCCTTTGTGGAGACCCCGGAGGGGGTGGGCACCGTATCTCAGGTCAACCTGCTCAAGGAGACCGTGAAGGTACGGCTGGAGGAGCAGCCCGAGGCCCCCAAGTGTTTCCACAACTGCGAGATCTGCGTGGTGCGCAACGGCAAGGGGAAGCTGCCCGAGGGCTATGTGCCCCCTCCCCCGGAAGAGCTGGCCAAGCTGCGCAAGATCACCCCTGTGGAGGAGCCCCACCGCCTGTCCGGCAGTGTGGACGCCGCCCTCAGCGGCCTGGGCGTCGCCCCCGCCGAGCCGGAGAAGCCCGCCGAGGGAGGGGAGCGCCGCTCCCGCGGCCGGGGCCGCTGGGGCCGGGGCGGGAGCAGGCCGTCCGCCGAGTCCGCCGCCAAAAAGCCCGCCGAGGAGGGCAGGCAGGCTCAGCCCCCCAGGCAGAAGCAAAAGGGGGAGCAGCAGCGTCCGCCCCGGCCGGAAAAGCAGCCCAAGGCGCCCGCCGCACCATCCCCGGCCTCCGATGGGACAGCGGCCCTTCCCACCGGTGAGAAAAAGCGCCCCCACCGCCGCCGCTACCGGGGCAAGCCCAAGGGCGACAGGCCCCAGGGCCCGAAACCGGAATCCTGACCGGCATGAGACGGGCGGGCGCTGTATGCGCCCGCCCGTTTGTTTGAGGTGATTTGCTATGACGGAATATCAGAAAATGCTGGGCGGCCAGCTCTACAACGCCCAGGACGGCGAGCTCCAGGCCATGCACCGGACGGCCATGGAGCTCTGCCACGCCCTCAACCAGCTCAACCCCAATCAGAAGGAGGAGGCCCGCGCCCTGCTGCAGCAGCTTCTGGGCCGGACCGGCGAACACTTCACCATCAAATCCACCTTCTGGTGCGACTACGGCCGGCACATCACCATCGGCGAGAACTTCTTCTGCAACTACAACTGCGTGATGCTGGACTGCGCCCCCATCACCTTCGGTAACAACGTCATGGTCGCCCCCAACTGCGGCTTCTACACCGCCGCCCACCCCCTGGACCACACCCTCCGGGACGAGGAGCTGGAGTACGCCAAGCCCATCACCGTGGGGGACAGCGTTTGGATCGGCGGGGGCGTCACCGTTCTGCCCGGCGTCACCATCGGCAGCCGCGCCGTCATCGGCGGGGGCAGCGTGGTGGTCCATGACATTCCCGAGGGGGTTGTGGCCGTCGGCAACCCCTGCCGTCCCATCCGCACCCTTTAAATGCAAAAAAGGAGCTCCGCCTTGGGGCCCATACCGTAAGGAAGTTAACACCCGCCAAAAGAAGTTGCTTTTCGGCGGGTGTTGCCTTATATTAATTTCACCGACAACGCGGAGTTAGGAGAGATACAATGGATAGACCGGTCACAACGCTATTTATGCTTATGTCTGTTGACGGAAAAATCAGCACAGGGGCAACAGATAATTTAGATTTAGACAGAGATCTCCCCAAAATTGCGGGCGTTCAAGAAGGACTGCACCAGTATTATGAGATAGAGCAGACAACCGATCTGTGGTCGCTCAATTCTGGGAGAGTACAGGAAAAGCTAGGCGTCAACTCCAAGGAAATGCCGAACAAGTTGCCTGTTTCCTTTGTAATGATCGACAACCATCATTTGACCAAACAAGGTATTCGCTATTTTTGCGCCCGCTCAAAAGAATTTGTGCTGGTCACCTCCAACGCAGACCATCCAGCGTTTCAGATGGATGAGGACAACCTTCATATCATCTGTCAGAGCAAGTTGTCTTTAACTGACGCGCTTGCACAACTCAAGTCAGAATATGGCTGTCAAAGGATCACCATACAAAGCGGCGGTACATTGAACGGGCTGTTTCTTCGGGAAAAACTGTTTGATTATATTGATATTGTGATCGCCCCTATTTTAGTCGGCGGCAAGGATACATCCACACTGATCGACGGGAGGTCTTTGCTGTCAGAAAGTGAATTATCCCAATTAGGCGTGCTGAAATTGCAGGAATGTATGGTCTTGGAAAACTCGTATCTCAGATTGCGTTACCAGGTGATCCATTGACAGCTTCCAGTTTACTGTTCTTTCCCACGAGTACTTTCCCCGAAAGTGTCATAGCGGGTTACATACTATAAAAAGGGCAAGACAGACCGTAATGGTTTGTCTTGCCCTTAACTTCTTTATAAAGCCATGCCCTTATGGCGGAGCTCTTTTTTATTTGGCCAGCATAGCGGCTGCAAAGGCCCGCGCATCCGCCAGGTCCGTCCCGTCGGGGTGGGACAGGGCCTGGTCATAGGCCCGGAGCATGTTTTCCAGCCGGGCGTCGCCTGGCTTCTCCTTGAGCTGAGTCTCATACCGGGCCCGGACGGCAGGGGGCATCCGCCCCGGACAGAACCAGGTACCCAACACCTGATTTCCCTCCGGCACCTCCGCCCGGAACCGGTCGGAGAGAGAGGCAAAATACATCTCAGACAGTCCAAAACCCGCCGTGCCGAACAGGGCCACATGCTTCCCGTGGAGTCCCTGCAAAAACTCCTTTACCACCGGGGCACAGGTGCCCTTGTCCGTCCAGGAGCCCACAAAGATCAGCTCCGCCTCCCCCACGTCCCGGGACAGCGGGCCGAAGGCCACAATCTCATGGCCCTGACATCCCTCGCGGATGGCCTGGGCAATCTGGGCGGTGTTGCCCGTCTCGCTGGCGTATACAATGGCAATTTTCATCATGTCCTCCTCTGAAAAACGGCGGGCGGCCACAAGGGCCGTCCCTGCGGTGGCAATAACGCAATACGCTGTCCGGCGGGATTGATCCCCAACTGGCGGAAGCCCCGCTTTATTTGCTATGCAAAAGCATCGCAGAATTGGCCATGCGCCCGCTTACAGCGGCACGGCCATGGGATGACAGCGCGTGGGCCGGTACGGCCCACATGCACAAACACTTCATGCGCCTGAGCCTTTGCACCGTTTCGTGGCGCGCCCTGTGCGCATGAAGTGTTATGTACGGCACGAGCGCCGCCCCGCTTTAGCGGGGCCCCAAGGGCTTATTTATATTTTCTGCTCTCCGCAACCGCCAGCTCGTCACAGCGGTTATTATGGGGATTATCCGCGTGGCCCTTAACCCAGTGGAGACGGACTGTGTGGAGCTCGCACAGCGCGAGAAGCCGCTCCCACAGGTCAGGGTTGAGGGCCGGCTTCTTGTCCGACTTGATCCACCCACGGGCCCTCCAGCCCTTGGCCCAGCCCTTCTGCAGGGCGTCAATGACGTACTTGGAATCGGAGTAGAGCTCCACCTCACAGGGCTCCTTCAGCGCCTCCAAGGCAGTGATGACGCCAGTAAGCTCCATCCGGTTGTTGGTGGTGTGGGGCTCCCCGCCGGAGAGCTCCTTGCGGAACTCCCCGTATTGCAGGATGGCCCCCCACCCCCCGGGGCCCGGATTGCCCGAACACGCCCCGTCGGTATAGATCGTGACTGTTTTCATAAATCTCCTATGGCCTTCCCCTGGGGGAAGGTGGCACGGCGCAGCCGTGACGGATGAGGGGAACGCCCCTTCAACCGCCAAGTGAACGGCTTTACACACACCTTCAAAATTTCCTTTGATCTCCGTATTTGGAAAGCGCAGAACATTGAGCTTCCACACATCCCGCAACTACCCGGTTTGTGTGAGATCCGCCTTCTGTCTCTCACGCTCATAATGCTGCCCGCCGTCCAGCTCTACAACAAGCCTGACTTTATGGCAGTAAAAATCCATAATATAGGGGCCAAATACCTTTTGCCGGTGGAATGGGACCGGATACGCCCGCAGAAAGTCATACCAAAGATGATTTTCCTCTCTTGTGGCATGTTTCCGAAGCCGCTGCGCAAAGGCGCGCGGCGCTTTCTCACCCTGTATGTCGCCCCACCTTCCCCTCATCCGCCCCTGCGGGGCACCTTCCCCCAGGGGAAGGCCTTATTGATCCGCCTGGGCAGAGGAATCCTCCTCCGGTCATGGACAGCGGAAAGAGAGACCCTTTTACAAATCCTCCAGGATGGCCCGCCGCCTCTGGTCGTACTCCTCCTGGGTGATCAATCCCTGTTCGTAGAGGGTCTGGAGTTGACGTAGGCGTTCCTCAAGGCCGCCGCTTTTTTCACCGTTTTCATCCTCTATATGAATTTCTGGTCCCACATAGCCCCTACCGAAGGCCTGATAAAAGTTCATACCGGTGATACCGGCGGCAATGAGGGTCCACAGAATACCGAACAGTCCAAACGTGGGAATGACCAAGAACAGGCCGATGCATACAAAGATGATGCCAACCACGCCGCCAAACACGGCCTGGCTCTTGCTGGGGCGGTAAGTGACGCGTCTGCGGCGCATGGCTTACTCCTCCTCTGTACCAACGGCAGGGGAATCCCCCTCAGCGGCCTCCTCTTCCTCCTCGTGGTCGGTACGGGCGAAGGAGATCACCTTGACCCCCTCCTCCAAATTCATAATCTTGACGCCCTGGGCGGTGCGGCCGTAGGTGGAGATGCCGGCGGCCGCCATGCGGATGATCACGCCGGCGTCGTTGATCACCAGCACGTCGTCCTCGTCGCTGACCACCTTGACCCCCACCACTGGACCGGTTTTCTCGGTGACGTTATAGCCCTTCAGTCCAAATCCGCCCCGCTTCTGGGGCCCGTCGGCGCGGATATACTCGTCCATGTCGGTGCGCTTGCCGTAGCCGTTTTCGGTGATCATCAGCACCTGGTGGTCCCGCTTGGCCCGGGCGGCCCCCACCACGTAGTCGCCGGGGCGCAGGTTGATGCCCCGGACGCCGGCGGCGTCCCGGCCCATGCAGCGCACGTCGGTTTCCTTAAAGCAGATGGCCATGCCGTCGTGGGTGACGATCAGGATGGCCTGGTCGCCGTCGGTCTCCCGCACGCAGATGAGCTCATCCCCCTCGTCCAGAGTGATGCAGCGGATGCCCGCCTTGCGGGCGGTGTAGATGGAGGAGAGCTGAATGCGCTTGACGGTGCCGCTGCGGGTGACCATCACCAGATAGCGGTCCTCGGGGAATTCCCGCAGGTGGATCATGGCGGTGACCTTTTCATCCTGCTCGATGGGCAGCACATTGACCAGGTTGGTGCCCCGGGCGGTGCGGCCCGCCTCGGGGATCTGATAGCCCTTCTTGCGGTGGACCCTGCCCTTGTTGGTGAAAAAGAGAATGAAATCGTGGGTGGAGGCGGTGAACACGGTGTCCACATAGTCCTCCTCCTTGGTGGACATGGCGGTAATGCCCTTGCCGCCCCGGCGCTGGGCCTTGTAGGTGGAGGCGGCGGTGCGCTTGATGTAGCCGCCGGCGGTGAGGGTGAAGACGCACTCCTCCTCCTCGATGAGATCCTCGATGTCGATCTCGTCCTCCACGTCCTGGATCTCGGTCACCCGGTCGTCGCCGTACCTGTCCCGGATGGCGGTGAGCTCGTCCTTGAGCACGCCGCGGATCTTCTCCTCACTGGAGAGCAGCTCATTGAAGTAGGCGATGCGCGCCTCCAGCTCCTTGTATTCGTTCTGCAGCTTCTCCTTCTCCAGCCCCTGGAGCCGCTTGAGCTGCATGTCCAGGATGGCCTGGGCCTGCACGTCGCTGAGGCCGAAGCGGTTCATCAGGTTCTCCTTGGCGTCGTCATAGCTCTCCCGGATGGTCTGGATCACCGCGTCAATGTTGTCCTCGGCAATCAGCAGGCCCTCCAGCAGATGGGCCCGCTCCTGGGCCTTGCGCAGATCGTAGCGGGTGCGGCGGACGATGACCTCCTCCTGGAAGACGATGTACTCGTCCAGGATGTGGCGCAGGGAGAGAATCTTGGGCTGGGGCTGGCCGCCGGACTGCACCAGGGCCAGCATATTGATGGCGAAGGTGGTCTGGAGCTGGGTCTGTGCGAACAGGCGGTTGAGCACCACCTGGGGATTGGCGTCCCGCTTGAGCTCGATGACCACCCGCATGCCGTTGCGGTCGGACTCATCCCGGATGTCGGAGATGCCCTCCAGCCGCTTGTCCTCCACCTGGTCGGCCATGTTCTTGATGAGCATGCGCTTGTTGACCTGGTAGGGGATTTCGGTGACGATGATGCGGGTGCGGTTGTTGCCGAACTCCTCAAACTCGGTACGGGCCCGGACGCACACCCGGCCCCGGCCGGTGGCGTAGGCCGCCCGGATGCCGGAGCGGCCCATGATGATCCCCCTGGTGGGGAAGTCGGGGCCCTTCACGTGCTCCATCAGGTCGGACAGCTCCGCCTCCGGGTTGTCCAGCACGCAGATCGTGGCATTGATCACTTCCCGCAGGTTGTGGGGCGGAATATTGGTGGCCATGCCCACGGCGATGCCGGAGGAGCCGTTGACCAGCAGATTGGGGAACCGGGAGGGCAGTACCCGGGGTTCCTTCCGGCTCTCGTCGAAGTTCGGGTCCCAGTCCACCGTGTCCTTCTCGATCTCCCGCAGCATCTCGTCGGAGATCTTGGCCATGCGGGCCTCGGTGTAACGGTAGGCGGCCGGGGGATCGCCGTCGATGGAGCCGAAGTTTCCGTGGCCGTCCACCAGGGGGTAGCGCATGGAGAAATCCTGGGCCAGGCGCACCAGGGCGTCGTACACCGAAGCGTCGCCATGGGGGTGGTAGCGGCCCAGCACGTCGCCCACGCAGGTGGCCGACTTCTTGAAGGGCTTGTCCGCGGTCAGATTATCCTCATACATGGCGTAGAGGATGCGCCGGTGGACCGGCTTCAGGCCGTCCCGCACGTCGGGCAGCGCCCGGCCCACGATGACGCTCATGGCGTACTCGATGTAGCTCTGCTCCATCTCGTGCACCAGATAGGAGGTCTCTATCTTCTGGTCTGGAAACCGGATTTCCTCCGGATCATACTGTGGCTTTTTACTCATGTATCTGCCTCACAATCTTCGTGATAGGGTGGTTCACGGCGGGCGGCCGCAAGGGCCGCCCCCACAAATTGCGGGTGGGCGTTTCGCTGTTCCCGGCGATTTTTTCCTTTGTAGGGGCGGATGCCTTCATCCGCCCATTTTTGTTGCCTGGGCGGCACCGGAACGTCAGGCCGATGTGGGCATCGGCCCCTACGATACGCGTTCCGGCCACGTTGTCCGTTCCCCAATCCCTTAATAGTCCAGGTTGACGGCGTACTTGGCGTTGCGCTCGATGAACTCCTTGCGGGGCTCCACCTTCTCCCCCATGAGGACGGTGAAGGTCTGGTCGGCCCGGACAGCGTCGTCCAGCTCGATGCGCTTGAGGGTGCGCCGCTCCGGGTCCATGGTGGTTTCCCACAGCTCATGGGGGTTCATCTCACCCAGGCCCTTGAACCGGGAGATGTCCACCTTGGCGTTGGGATTGTCCCCCCGCAGCTCGGCGGAGATGGCGTCCCGCTCCTCCTCGGAGAAGGCCAGGCGGGTGGTCTTGCCGCGGCTGAGCTTGAACAGGGGGGGCACGGCGGCGTAGACATAGCCATGCTCAATGAGGGGCCGCATGAAGCGGAAAAAGAAGGTGAGCAGGAGCGTGCGGATGTGGGAGCCGTCCACGTCGGCATCGGCCATGATGATGACCTTGTGGTAGCGCAGCTTCTCCAGATCGAAGTCGTCCCCAATGCCCGCGCCCAGGGCGGTGATGACGGGGGTGAGCTTGTCGTTGCCGTAGACCTTGTCGGCCCGGGCCTTCTCCACGTTGAGCATCTTGCCCCACAGGGGGAGGATGGCCTGGAAGCGGGAGTCCCGGCCCTGGGTGGCCGAGCCGCCGGCGGAGTCGCCCTCGACGATGTAGAGCTCGGTGAGCTCCGGGTTGACCTCGTTGCAGTCCCGCAGCTTGTCCGGCATGGCGGCCCCGCCCAGGGCGGTCTTGCGGCGGATGGACTCGCGGGCCTTGCGTGCGGCCTCCCGGGCCCGGTTGGCCATGAGGGCCTTGTCCAGAATGGCGCGGCCCACCGCCGGGTTCTCCTCCAGATACTCGGAGAGCTTGTCGGTGACAATGTTGTTGACCAGGGTGCGGATCTCGCTGTTGCCCAGCTTGGCCTTGGTCTGGCCCTCGAACTGGGCCTCGGTCAGCTTGACGGAAATGACGCAGGCGATGCCCTCCCGGCAGTCTTCGCCGGATACCTTGTCATCGTCCTTGAGAATCTTCATCTTCTTGCCGTAATTATTGAGCACCGTGGTCAGGGCCCTCTTGAAGCCCTCCTCGTGCATGCCGCCCTCCGGGGTGTGGACGTTGTTGGCGAAGGAGACGATGTTCTCGCTGTACCCGTCGTTGTACTGGAAGGCCACCTCCGCCATGGCGTCGTCCTTCTGTCCCGCCATGTAGACCACATCGGGGTGGACCGGGTCCTTGGACTGGTTGAGGAAGGACACAAACTCCCGGATGCCGCCGGCGTAGTGCATGGTGTCCTCCTGCTCCCGGCCGGGGCGCTCATCAATGGTATGAATTTTCAGTCCGGCGTTGAGGAAGGCCTCCTCCCGCATGCGGGTGTGGAGGGTGTCGTAGCTGTACTCGGTGATCTCAAACATCTCGGGGTCGGGCTTGAACACCACCTCGGTGCCGTGGCGGTCTGTGTCACCCACCACCTGCATGGGCTGGGTCACCTTGCCCCGGGAGAACTTCATCTCGTAGACCTTGCCCTCCTTGTGAACCCGCACCTCCAGCCACTCGGACAGGGCGTTGACCACGCTGGCGCCCACGCCGTGGAGGCCGCCGGACACCTTATAGCCGCCGCCGCCGAATTTGCCGCCGGCGTGGAGGATCGTGAACACCACCTCCAGGGCGGGCAGGCCGGTCTGGGGCTGGATATCCACGGGAATGCCGCGGCCGTTGTCGATGACGGTGATGATGTCCCCCTCTCCGATCTTGACGGTAATCTCGTCGCAGTAGCCGGCCAGGGCCTCGTCGATGGAGTTGTCCACGATCTCGTACACCAGGTGGTGCAGGCCGCTCTCCGACGTGGAGCCGATATACATGCCGGGGCGCTTGCGGACGGCCTCCAGGCCCTCCAGCACCTGGATCTCAGAGCCGCCGTACTCGTGCTCCACCTGGGTAGTGCTGTTCTCGAATTCTTCAGACATTTGAAAACCTCCATTGGGATATCCGGGCGGCCAGGGGCCGCCCCTGCGGCCCCGCCGCAGGAGCCGCCTCCGGCGGCCCGTTTGGATTGTTTATTCGAAGCTGTTGTTCTCCGCCCGCCGGAGCAGCGTGGCGGTGGACAACTGGGAGAGATAGACGGTGGCCTCCCCGCCCGCCGGGCGGCAGAGGACAAACGACTTGGGCAGATCCTCGGCCACATTGACTACCTGCCCGGCCTGCTCGGCCCGCTCCAGGAACCTGCGGGTCAGGTGGGAGGCGCTGGTGTTGTCCAGATCAAAGAGGGCGAGCACGTCCCGGTAGGGTACCACAACGCCCTGGCCCAGATGCAGATACATTCAGCGAGCCCCCTTATCCTTCACCACCCGCGGGCCCCACAGCCGTTTCCACAGCCGCCAGCCCGCCAGCAGGCCCAGCAGGGCAAACAGCGCCGGCAATCCCGGCACAAAGAGCAGTTGGGTCAGCGGAGACTGGTCGGACTCCCAAACTCCGGCCCGCCCCACAGCCACCGCAGCCGTCAGCGCGACGACCGCCGCCGGGGGAAGCAGCTTCCACCAACGCCGCCGGGTCAGCCGGCACACCAGATATTCTGCAATCAGCCCCGCCAGAAAGGGCAGCGCACAAAAGATACCGATAATAATGGGCATATGCTTCTCCTTGGATGCGTCCATGTGTGGAATGAAGGATTGCACGGGCCGCCGTTATCCCGCCCTATATGGGCAGGGGGTACGGACACCTTCCCCTATGGCTTCAGCGCCCCGCCGTGAATGTGGAAGACCTTCCCCTCCTCCAGACCCTCCAGCCGGGCGTCCTCACAGCAGGTGATGAACACCTGCCCGCCGTTGATGCGCCGGAGCACGAACTCCTGCCGCCGGGCGTCCAGCTCGCTGAGCACATCGTCCAGCAGCAGCACCGGCCACTCGCCGGTCTCCTGATAAAAGATCTCCCGGGAGGCCAGCTTGAGGGATAGCGCCGCGGTGCGGGTCTGCCCCTGGGAGGCGAAGGTCTTGGCGCTCATGCCGTTCAGCTCCACGGTGAGATCGTCCTTGTGGGGGCCGGAGAGGCACTGGCGGGACTCCAGCTCCGCCTTCCGGTGGCTCTCCTGATGGGCCAGGAGCTGGGGGAGGATGCTCCGGGGGCTGTCCTCCGGGTCGGTGACGGTGGATACCGTCTCATAGGCCAGGCCCAGCTTCTCCCGCCCGCCGGAAAAGTCCAGATGGATGGGGGGTGTCACCTCCCGCAGGCGCTTGACGAAGTGGGCCCGGTAGTGGATCAGCAGGGCCCCGGTCTGGGCCATGCGCAGGTTGAACTCGTCCAGGGTGTCCAGCAGGGAGGGGTGCTCCTCCCAGTCCCGGAGTATGCGGACCTTATGCTCGTAGAGGCGGCGATACTCCGCCAGGGCCTCGGCGTACTTGGGCCGAAGCTGGCAGATACACCCGTCCAGGAAGCGCCGCCGGGTAGCCGCTCCCTCCCGGATGAGGTAGAGGTCCTCCGGGCAGAAGAGCACGGTGTTGAGCACGCCGGACAGCTCCCCGGCGGACTTGAGGCGCACCCCGTTGGAATAGAGCTGCCGCCGCACCCCCCGGCCCAGACGGGCCTCCAGGGTGAAGTCCCGTCCACGGGCGGATACCTCCGCCTTCACAAAAGCATGGTCCACGCCGAACTGGATGAGCTCCCGGTCGTACCGAGCCCGGTGGGAGGAGGCGGTGGACAGATAGGCCACCGCCTCCAGCAGATTGGTCTTTCCCTGGGCGTTCTCGCCGTAGATGACGTTGACCTCCGGGGAAAAACGGGCGTCAAGGTGGACGTAGTTGCGAAAAAAATCCAGGGCAATGGAGCGGACAATCATACCACTTTCAGTGTCACGCCGTCCAGCGAAACGGTGTCGCCGGGGCGGATTTTCCGGCCCCGCAGGGTGCAGGTCTCGCCGTTGACCAGCACCTCGCCGTCCTGTATGCGCTCCTTGGCCTCCCCGCCGGTGCCCGCCAATCCCTCAAACTTGAGCAGGGCGTCCAGCTTGATGAATTCCGTGGTGATTTTGACCTGCCGTTGTTCCATAGTTCATTCCTCTCTCAGTCAGGGGTGGTGAGGGCCTCCAGCAGCCGGTAGACCTCCGGCAGGGCCTTTTTCAGCGCCACCGGCCGGCCCTTGGCCCGGTCATAGAAAAAGTGGCCGGAGGTGCCCTCCGCCTTCAGCTCCCCGGTGGACGCCTCCCGCATCTCGTAGCCCAGCTCCAGCTTGGCCGGGGACAGGCGGCGTATGGATACCGTAATGGCCAGCTCCTCGCCGAAGCGGGTCATGGCCCGGTATTTGCAGGAAATGTCCGTCAGGGCGAAGTCGATGCCCGCCTCCACCGCCCTGGCGTAGGGGAAGCCGAGCTGATCCATAAAATCGGTGCGGGCCTCCTCCATCCAGCGGACGTAATTGCCGTGCCAGATGATGCTCATGCCGTCGGTCTCGTAGAACTGGGGCCGGCGAAGGTAAGGCTTGATCTCCATGCTCACTCGCCCGCCTTCAGCCGCACGGGCAGCACCATGTAGAGGAAGTTCTCCTCCCCCTCGGTGGGCAGGATGACGCAGGGGGACACGCCGGTGGTCAGCTCCAGCCGCACCTTGTCCGCCGGGGCAGCCTTGAGGGCGTCCATCAGGTACTTGTTGTTGAAGCCGATCTCCAGCCCGCCGCCGTCGCCGCTGAGGGGGCACTCGTCATAGGCGTCGCCAATGGCGGTTTTGGTGGAGATTTTCAGCAGATTGCTGTCAAATACGCAGCGCAGGGGACTTTTCAGCTTGTCGCTGATGATGAGGGACACGCGGTCGATGGAGGAGAGCAGGGCGCGGGTGTCACCCTCCACATGAATGGTGTTGTTGCGGGGGATGGCCTGCCGGTAGGCCAGGAATTCGCCCTCCAGCCGGCGGGACACCAGCATGGTGTCCCCCACCTTGAACATCACGTGGCGGGCACCCTGGGTGACGGAGGTCGGCTCGTCCACGTCGCTGCAAATTTTTTCCACTTCGGACAGGGCCGCGCCGGGCACTACGAAGGAGAAGGTCTCCGCTCCCTCCTTCTTGTCGATGGACTCGTGGCGGAGGGCCAGGCGGTAGCCGTCCACCGACACGATGGTCAGCCCCTCGCTGTCCACCTCAAACAGGGAGCCGGTGTGGATGGGGCGGCTTTCGTTGTCGCTGACGGCGAAAAGGGTTTGGCTGATCATGGCTTTTAGCCTGGATTGCGGTAGAATCAGGGAATTTTGGTATTCTACGGTGGGCAGCTCGGGGAATTCTTCCGGATCGGTGCCCAGAATGTTGAATTCGCTCATACCACACTTGATGTTGACCATATAGTTTTCTGATTGAAAGGTGACGATATCATCGGGCAGCTTGCGGACAATTTCACCAAATAGGCGTGCGCCCAGCACCAGAGTGCCCTCCTCCCGGATGTCGGCAGGGACAATGGTGCGGATGCCAGTCTCCAGGTTGTAGCCGGTGAGGCGGAGGTCGCTGCCGGCCTCCAGCAGAATCCCTTCCAGAGCGGGAATGGAGCTTTTGGGAGATACTGCTCTGGATGTGGTGGAGATGGCGGCCTGTAGCAGAGCTTTTTCGCAGGAAAATTTCATGATTGGTGACCTCCATTTTGTAGTGAGTGTGCGTGAATCCCCGGAGAAAGGGGAGAATGAGATCGTAATAGTAAGCCGTAGGGGAAAATGATGTGGAAAAACGGCGGAATCCGCTGGGGGGGAAGGGATCCCGTTTCCACAGGGGATGGGGATGTTTTTGTCGCCTTTCCACCGATGAGGACGAAGGGATGGATTTTTCCACACAGGGTTGTCCACATCTTCACAAAATACCGTGGAAATGTGGACAGAACGGTCAATTATTCGTAGCGGGCATTGATGTTGGCGTTGATGTCCTTGATAACCTCGGCAATCTCCGGGTTGGTCTTAGTCAGCTTCTCGATTCGGTCAATGGAGTGCATGACGGTGGTGTGGTCGCGGCCTTCGAACTCCTTGCCGATCTCCTTGAGGGAGAGGTTGGTCATGCGGCGGATCTGGTACATGGCGATCTGCCGGGCCAGGGCGGTGTCCTTGGTGCGGCCCTGCCCCCGGAGGGCGTCGGCGTCGATGTTGTAGAACTTGCTCACCTCGTCGATGATGATGTCCGGCGAGGGCAGGAAGTCGGCCTTGTCCTTGAACATGTCCCGCACCGCCCGGGTGACGGTGTCCACGTCCACGCTCTCCCCCATCAGCTCCTGGAAGGCGAGGATTTTGTTGACCGTGCCCTCGATCTGCCGCACGTTGGAGGTGATGTTCTCCGCGATATACTGGAGCACCGGGTCGGGCAGGTTCATGCCGCGCCGGATGGCCTTGTTTTTGATGATGGCCACCCGGGTCTCGTAGTCGGGCGGCTGGATGTCCACGGGCAGGCCCCACTCGAACCGGGTGCGCAGCCGGTCGTCCAGCCGCAGCATCTCCTTGGGCGGCCGGTCGGCGGTGAACACGATCTGTCGGCCTGCTTCGTACAGGGTGTTGAAGGTGTGGAACATCTCCTCCTGGGTGGACTCGCGGCCGGCGATGAACTGCACGTCGTCCATGAGGAATACGTCCGCCGAGCGGTACTTCTCCCGGAATTCGGGGTTGCGCCCCTCACGGATGGCCTGGATGAGCTCGTTAGTGAAGGAGTCGCCTTTGATATAGACGATCCGGTAATCCGGGTGGTTCTGGTGGATCTTGTGGGCGATCGCGTACAGCAGGTGGGTCTTGCCCAGGCCGGACTCGCCGTAGATAAACAGGGGGTTGTAGGTCTGGGCGGGCCGCTCGGCCACCGCCTGGGCCGCCGCGTGGGCGAATTTGTTGGACGCGCCCACCACGAACCGCTCAAAGGTGTACTCCTCGGTGCCCGGCAGAAAGACATCGTCGGTTTTTTTCTTGCCGAAGTCCTCCAGCTCGCCCTCTCCCAGGACTACCACCTCGAAGTCGGCGGAGAAGAGCTCGTGGAGCGCCTTTTGGATCACGGGCAGATAGCGGGCCATGATGATGTCCCGCTTGAAGTTGGAGGGGGTGTGGAGCACAAACCGGTTGGCGTCCAGCGCCACGGGGGTGGCGTCGTCAAACCAGGTGTTGATCGTGGTGGCGGTCATATCCCCCTCCATGAGGGAGAGCACCTTGGGCCAGATATCGGCCGGGAAATTCACGGAAAGACCACCTCTTTCGGAAAATATCAATAGCACTTTATTATACCAAAAAATTGCCTTAAAAGCAACGTATACTACTAAAAAAAGAATCTCTTTTTTCGAAGATTTTTCCACCGGGCCGGGATCGGCGCTGCTTCCCCGTTACCTGCTTGGGACTGGGGGCTGCGGCCCCGGAACCCCATGGAGCCGGGCGGCGGTACGTTGTACGATGGCGGCAAGACTTGAAGGTGGTTGCGGCCTGCATCGGCCGGCGCGTGTCGATGCTTTGCCTGACGGCCCCGGCGGATTACCCACCCAATTTGGCGGCATGTGCGCTGTACTTGCCTGGGCAACGCCACCCCGGACTGCGGTGCGCCGGACTTGCCGTGGTCCCTGTTCCCCGCTCTGCCGGAAATGCCGCCGGGCTCCGCCCGGCCTGTTTTTTACCTCTATGGTCCCCTATGCGCCTACCCTCCGCGCTTCTGCGTAGTGGCGGCCCTTGTGGCCGCCCGGCTGGCGGGAGGTTTGGGTGAGGAGGAAAGAGGCGGGCGGGGACAAGCCCCGCCCCTACGGGTGAGTGTTGGCCGAGCGGGCCCAATGGGCACAAGATGTAGTACCCGGCGCGGAAGCAGGCCCAAACCGCAAAAAAAGATTGCAAAAATGGTGTTGACAGGCTATTTTGAGATAGGCTATAATATCATCTGCATCGTGCAGGCCTGCACGGTGTAAAGCAGTTTACTTTGACGACCGCAGCCGGAAGGCTGTTGTGGTGGGCGGCCCTGCCGCCGGATTACAGTACAGGAGGTGTACCGACATGGTCCGTACCTATCAGCCCAAGAAGCGCCAGCGCTCCAAGGAGCACGGGTTCCGTAAGCGTATGCGTACCGCCAACGGCCGCAAGGTCCTGGCTCGCCGCCGCGCGAAGGGCCGCGCCCGTCTGACCCACTAATGGGTCCGCGAATGGAATAGGGCTTTCAGAAGGGGCGGGGGAGTTTTCCCACCGCCCCTGCGTAGCATACGGAGAAATCGAGGAGGCGGCAGGCGTGGAGCACACCGTTTCGCTGAAACTCAATCACGTGTTCCGCCGCCTGTACGGAAGGGGAAAGAGCGCGGTGAATCCGTGCCTGGCCGTCTACTGCCGGAAGAACAACCTGGGCTACAGCCGCCTGGGCCTGACGGTGGGAGTCAAGCTGGGCAAGGCCGTGGTGCGCAACCGCACCCGCCGCCGAATCAAAGAGGCCTACCGCATCCATGAGGGGGCCTTTCTCCCCGGCTACGACATCGTGGTGGTGGCCCGGGTGCGGGCCGCCCACAGCCGTTACCGGGAGTTGGAGCGCTCGCTCCTGTCTCTGGCGGACAAGCTCGGCCTGCTCCGGAAGGAGGGGGCCTGATTGAAGCGCCTGCTTCTGGCCTTGATCCGGGGCTACCGCACGTACATCTCTCCCTCCCGTCCCCCCTGCTGCCGGTTTATCCCCACCTGCTCGGCCTATGCCCTGGAGGCGGTGGAGAAATACGGGGCGTGGAAGGGGGGCTTTCTCGCCCTGCGCCGTATCCTCAAATGTCAGCCCTTCCACAAGCAGGTTTCCATTGAGTACGATCCGGTCCCGTAAGGGGCTCAAACTGAACTTGGAGGCGCGCAAATGGATTTTGCACAGATTATCCTCTCCCCCTTTGTGTGGCTGCTGACCTTCTTTTACGATTTTTTCGGCAGTTACGGCATCGCATTGATCTTATTCGCGGTCGTTGTCAAGCTTATCCTGTTCCCGTTTGCGCTGAAGGGCAAGCGGAGCATGATTCAGATGAACATGCTTCAGGGCAAGCTGCAGAAGCTGCAGAAGCAGTACGGCAGAGACCGTGAGCGCTATAATCTGGAGGTCCAGAAGCTTTATGAGCGGGAGAAGGTCAACCCAATGGGCGGCTGTCTGTGGTCTTTTCTCCCTCTGCTGATTCTGATTCCCCTGTACGCCATCATCCGCCAGCCCATTAAGTATATGATGGGCATCAACGATGTGGAGATACTCAACCAGATTGCCCAGGTGGTGGACTGGAACTCCATTGCGGTGAGCAACGGCTGGATCAAGGAGGCCGGCGAAGCTTTCTCCAATGTGGGCTATAACCAGCTTTACCTGTCCTCCCTGATCACCCCGGAAAACCTGGAGGCGGTCAAGGCCGCTGTGGGCGAGGTGGGCAGCCGGATTTTCGCCGTCAACTTTGATTTCCTAGGCCTGGTGGATCTGGCCCGTATTCCAACTCTGAAATTCTGGACCGTGGCGGGCGGCTTCGCCCTGTTCCTGCTGCCCGTGGTGTCCGCCGGCTCCAGCCTGGTGTTCTCCTTCATCTCCATGAAGACCAACGCCGTCAACCAGCAGGCCGCCCAGGCGGGGAACAACGCCAGCATGAAGTCCATGATGATCATTTCCCCCCTGATTTCCCTGTGGATCGGCTTCTCCATGCCCGCCGCCCTGTGCCTGTACTGGATTGCCCAGAACCTGCTGAGCATGGTGCAGGAGTTCATCTGCGGCAAGCTGCTCAAAAAGGACTACGAGAAGGCCGCCGCCGCCCGGGCCGAGCAGGAGCGCCTGGAGAAGGAGGAGGAGAAGGAGGAGCGCCGCCGCAAGGCCGAGGAGCGCGCCCGCCGGATCGAGGAGGCCAAGCTCAACAAGGGCAAGAAAAAGAAGACCGAGAAGAAGCACGACGAAGACGAGGACAAGATCCCCGGCTCCGTCAAGGAGCACAGCCGCGTGGGCCTGCGCCAGTATGCCCGCGGACGGGCCTACGACCCCTACCGCTACAGCGAGGAGGGTCCCACCGCCTACCCCGGAGAGGCCCCCATCTTCCCGCCCAGATCTGACTCCCGCGCGCTGAAGCGGGAGGCCCATGAGATCGAGGAGGAGCTGCGGGAGATCCACACCGACGAGGCCATTGAGGACGCCATTCTGGAGGAAAAGGCCCTGGAGGCCCCTGTCCAGGAGGAGACGGAGGTTGTCTCCGCCGGGGAGGAGTCCGAGGCTGAGGACGACACCGACAAGACAAAGGAATAACGGCCCTGCCGTGGATTCATAAGGAGAGATGCCCATTATGCTGAAATGGATCGAGAGCACCGGCAAGAGCGAGGAGGCCGCCATCGAGGCCGCCCTGCAGAAGCTGGGCATGGACCGGGATGAGGTCTCCGTGGAGATTCTGGAGCGGGCCAAGTCCGGATTTTTAGGCATCGGGAGCTGCCCGGCCAAGGTCAAGGTGAGCTATGAGGCCCCCGACGAGCCGGAGGAGCGCCCCGCTCCGGCGGAAATTACCCATGCCGAGGCGGAGCCGGTCAAGGCGGCGGAGCCCGCCGTCCGGGAGGAGGCCCCCTCCCCCGCCGCCCCCGTGGCCGAGGGGGAGAAGGCGGAGCGCATCGACGCCTTTCTCACCGGCCTGCTGGCCCAGATGGGGGCCGAGGCCAGACCCGTCATCCGGATGGATGAAAACGGAACCTATCAGGTGGAGCTGGTGGGCCGGGAGCTGGGCGGCCTGATCGGCCGCCGGGGCGAGACCCTGGACGCCATCCAGCAGCTCACCGGCTACGCCGTCAACCACGGCCAGTCCAAGCGGGTCCGTATTCATGTGGACGCCGAGGGCTACCGGGCCAAGCGGGAGGAGTCCCTGGTCCGCCTGGCCCAGAAGGTGGCCGGTAAGGTGGTCAAATACCGCCGCAACGTCACCCTGGAGCCCATGAACGCCTATGAGCGCCATGTGATCCACACCGCCCTCCAGGAGACCCCGGACATCACCACCTACTCCATCGGTACTGAGCCCAACCGCCGCACGGTGGTGGCGTACAGCCGGGGCGAGCACCGCTGACTCAGAGAGAGCGGCGCCCTGCGGAGACAGTTATGACAAATGGAAAGGGCGCCCGTCGGGGCGCCCTTTTTCCACAAGCGAGGAAGTATGTGTGAATAAAACGGAACTGCTGAATAAGCTGGCCCGGGACAACGGGGAGCGGCTGCTCCTGGCCCGGGCGCTGGACAAGCTGGAGCTGGCCCGGCAGCGGAACATACCGACCTGTACCGGCTTTTTATCCCCACAGGAGCGGGCGAGTGTGGAAAACCTGCTCAACGCCTGCGGCCATCCCCGCCACATCTTCTTCGGCGGGTACGAGGGAGCGGAGCGCACCGTATGCGCCTTCCTGCCCGACTGGCAGGAGGCGGAGGACTGGCAGGGGGACGGGGAGAGCTGTCCCGTCCGCGCCCTGCGGTGCACCTGGAGCGGCGGCCAAAAGCTTACCCACCGGGATTTCCTCGGCTCCATCCTTGGCCTGGGCCTGGACCGGGAGAAGGTGGGGGATCTGCTGGTGGGCGACGGGCGCTGCGACGTGCTGGCGCTGGAGGAGGTCGCCGACTTTCTGGTGTTCCACATGGAGCAGGCGGGGCGTGTAAAACTCAAGTGCTCCCCTCTGCCCCTGGACCGGCTGGAGCCCCCGGCGGTGGAGACCAGAACCATCCGGGACACCGTCAGCTCCCTGCGGCTGGACGCGGTGGCCGCCTCCGGCTTCTCCCTGTCCCGGGGCAAGGCCGCCGACCTGATCGCCTCCGGCCGGGTGCAGCTCAACCACCGGGAATGTGTCAAGCCCGACCACGCCGTGGCCCAGGGGGACGTGCTGAGCTGCCGGGGGCTGGGCAAGTGCGTGCTCACAGAGGTGGGCGGCCCGTCCAAAAAGGGGCGTATTCTCATCGTATTGGAGCGGTATGTATAATGGAACAGGCAAAAATCGACCGGATCAATGCCCTGGCCAAAAAGGCCAAAAGCCCTGAGGGCCTCACCCCGGAGGAGACGGCGGAGCGGGACCGGCTGCGGCGGGAGTATATCGCCGCCTACCGGGCCAGCCTGGTGAGCCAGTTGGAAAACACCTATATCGTGGAGCCCGACGGCACCAAGCATAAGCTGGGGAAAAAGCCGTGAAAAAAGGCCGCCCCTCCGTTGGGAGGGGCGGCCTTTCCGGCACATCGGAGGTCAAAAAACACGTATCGCAATCCACGTGCCCAGGGCGAGCTGCGCCAGCAGCAGGGCGGGCAGGCCGTACCTGAAATACCAGTGGCGGGTCTTGTGCCGGAAGGTCCACATACCCAGGAGGGCCCCCGGCGTGCCGCCCAGCAGGGCTACGCAGAAGAAGGCCCTCTCGGGTACCCGCCAGCGGTCGTGCCTGGCCTTCCACTTGTCCACACCCATGAGGGCAAAGTCCAGGAGGCTGGCGCACAGCACCCAGAACAGAAAATACTTCATGCCGGGTCCCCCAGGGCGGCCACAAAGCCGCCCCGCCGCTTGGTGGTCTCGTACCAGAGCCTTAGATCGATGCGCAGTGCGCTGCCGCTGTCCAGAATGACCGCCGTGGTGTCCTCCAGAGCGGTGATGGTGACCCAGTGCCAGTAATCCAGCTCCTTCACCCTGCCGTTGTGGAGGTTGAGGAAGGCCACGGGACAGTCCCGCTCCAGGGCGCGGCGGACAAAGGCCTCGACCTGCTCATAGGGCGGGCGCTTGGTACGGGCGGAGGGGAATACGAACAGGCCGGGGGTCAGAGTGAGGCCCCGGGCGGCGGCAAAGGAGGCCATGCCCTCCGCCATCTGCTCCGGCCGGTTGAGACCGTGGGAAACAGGGGTCACGTGCTCCCACACCCGGCACATCAGGCCGGTGAAGGAGGCGCGGTCCATGGCCCCCTCCGGGTAGAGGGGGGCCAGCTCCGGCCGGGTCCGGGCCAGATAGGAGAGGATGACGGCGGCGGCGGTGGGTCCGCAGCCCGCCCGCTGCTGCCACAGATCGGGAAACCAGTCCTGATCCGCCCCGTGGGTCACGGCCCCGTCAGGGCCGGTGATATCCATCCACGCGGGATGGGCGATGGAAACATGCGCGCTCAAGGTCACATCTGCCTTTCTTTTTGGGTTGACTGTGCCCAGTATAACACCCGCCGCCCGGCCCGTCAAAGGTTGTCTTTCCGCCGGGGGCGTGCTATACTGTCCGGGTACGAAACAAAAAGGAGTGTACCGCCATGTCCCAGCTCTCTCTCACCGAGGGAAATGTCAGGCGGGCGTTAAGCCGCTTTGCCATCCCCTTCCTCGGTGCTTCCCTGCTGCAATTTCTGTACGGCGCGGTGGACCTGATCGTGGTGGGACAGTTTGCCGACCAGGCGGGCATCGCCGCCGTGTCCACCGGCAGCCAGGTCATGCAGGCGGTGACCAATTTTATTATCGGCCTGTCCACCGGCGGTACGGTGCTGGTGGGGCAGTACCTGGGCGCCCGGCGGGGGGAGGACGTAAACCGGGCCATCGGCACCCTGTTTTCCCTCTTTGCCCTCATCGCCGTGGTCCTGGCGGCCGCCTTCGCCCTGTCCACCAACGCCATTGTGGCGCTGATGCAGGTGCCCGCCGCGGCGGTGGCGCCCGCCCGGCAGTACCTGTTTATCTGCGCCTGCGGCCTGGTGTTCATCACCGGCTACAATATGGTCAGCGGCGTGCTCCGGGGCCTGGGGGACTCCAAGCGGCCCATGTACTTCGTGCTGGTGGCCTGCATCATCAACATCGTGGGGGATCTTCTGCTGGTGGGAGTGTTCGGCCTGGGGGCGGCGGGGGCCGCCCTCGCCACCGTGGCTGCCCAGGGGGTGAGCCTGGCCCTGGCCCTGGCGGTACTCCGCCGCCGGGACTTCCCCTTTGATTTTAAGCGGCGTTCCTTTCGGATTCAGGGGGACAAGGCGGCCCGCATCCTCCGCCTGGGCCTGCCTGTGGCGGTGCAGAATGTGCTGGTTACCCTCTCTTTTCTTATCATCACCGCCATTGTAAACCACATGGATGTTCTGGCCCAATCCGCCGCTGTGGGCCTGGTAGAGCGCATCACCGGCTTTATCATGCTCTTCCCCATCGCCTTCCAGTCGGCTATTTCCGCCATGACCGCCCAGAATATGGGTGCGGGCCGCCCCGACCGGGCCCGGCAGGGGCTGAAATACGGTATCCTGTTTTGTCTGGCGGCCGACATCGCCATGTTTGTCCTGGTTCAGCTTGTCCCGGGGCTGGCCATGCGGCTGTTCACCCCCGATGCCGAGGTGATCTACCACGGGGTGCTCTACCTGCGCACCTACAGCATCGACTGCATTCTGGTCACCTTTGTGTTCACCCTCAACGGTTTTTACAGCGGCTGCGGCCGCACCGGCTTCACCCTGTTCAACAGTTTGGCATCCACCTTCCTGGTACGGGTACCGGCGGTATTTTTCATCAGCCTGCTCCCCGGTGTCACTCTGCTGCACATCGGTGTGGCCGCGCCGGCGGCCTCCGCCGTCCAGGTGCTCCTCCAGCTCCTCTACTTCCGGACCGGCCGGTGGAACCACTCGGTTCTGGGGGAGGCGCAGACATGACCGCCGAAGTGCTGGCCTTCCTGGGTGGCGCTCCGGGCCCCATTTCCCTCTTTGAGGCATGGGAGGAGGCCGTCCTGGCCTGCGGGGAGAGCACCATGAAGGTGTCCAAAACCCAGATTTCCTGGGGAAACCCCCTTCAGTTCGCCGTTCTCTCCCAGCCCCGGCGGGCTGCCCAGCGGCGGATTGGGGCTCTGCTGGCCACCCTGGGACTGGGCCGCCGGGTGGAGCACCCCCGCATCCTCCAGGCCGTGGAGCCCTATCCCGGCCGCTGGACCCACCATCTGCTCCTGACCGCACCGGAGGATGTGGACGGGCTGCTGGCGGCCTGGCTGGCCGAGGCCTACCGCTTTGCCAGGGAAAAACAGAGGCGTGCCTGAGATCAGGCGCGCCTCTGTGCGATTGGCAATAAACCCTCCTGCTAAAACGTTCGGAGGGAGGGATAGTGTGAAAGGGAACCGTCAGGGTTCCCTTTCGCGTTTTATCAAACAACTTTTTGAAACTTCAAAAAAGTTTCAAAAAGTTCAGCAGCCTGTCGAAAAAACTTTTTCGACAGGCTGGCAGAGGCGCGCCTGATCTCAGGCGCGCCTCTGTTTGGATGTGTCAGGGACGCAGGCCGCTGCCGCCCTGCATGGTGATGGTCTCGCCGGAGATATACTTGGCATCCTCTGAGCACAGGAACACAGCGGTGCGGCCGATGTCCTTCTCCGGGTCGCCGAAGCGGCCGGCGGGGATGCCCTTGATGGTCTGCTCGTATACCGCCGGATACTCCTCCCGCCACTTCTTGAGGGCGTCGGTCATCACCAGGGGGCAAATGAGGTTGCAGTTGATGCCGTCGGGGCCCCACTCGGTGGCGGCCACACGGGTCATGCCCCGGATGCCCTCCTTGGCTGCGGCGTAGGAGGACTGGCCGGGCTTGCCGAACAGGCCCGCGCCGGAGGCGAAGTTGACCACGGAGCCCTTCGTCTCCTTCAGGTAGGGGTAGCAGTGCTTCATATAGAAGAAGGCGGCGTACAGGCCGGAGTAGATGGCCTGGTCAAACTGCTCCTTGGTGTGCTCGGCCAGGGGGACGCCGGAGGCCGAGTTCTGGGCGTTGTTGATCAAAAAGTCGATGCGGCCCAAGGTGTCCGCCGCCTGCTTCACCACGGCCGCCACCTGCTCCTCCACGCCGCCATCGGCCTGGCAGGCCAGCACCTTCACGCCGTAGAGCCGCTCCAGCTCCTCCTTGGCGTCGTCCAGCTTCTTGGTGTTCCGGCCGGTGATGACCAGATTGCAGCCCTCCTTGGCGAAGGCGGTGGACAGGCCGTAGCCGATGCCGCCGCCCTTGCCGCCGCCGGTGATAATCGCTACTCTGCCGTCAAACTTACCCATATCGTCTCCTCCTTGAACTTTTTAGTTTTATTTTGATACTATTTGTATCATACTCCTTTCGACGGCGGATTGCAAGAGAAAACTACCTCTATACGGCGGTTTTAGGGAACATATGTTTGCATTTTAACCCAGGCTATGCTATACTGGCTTGGGAGTATACCAATAAGGAGGGTCTGCCATGAAAACGCTCTCGCCCAAGCAACAGCAGATCTATGACTATATCGTTTCCTTCTCCGGCCTCCACGGCTATCCCCCCTCGGTGCGGGAGATCGGGGAGTATGTGGGGCTCAAGTCCCCCTCCACTGTCCACTTCCACCTGAAGGGGCTGGAGGCGGCGGGGCTGATCACCAAGGCCGAGGGAAAGACCCGTGCCATTACCATCAGCGGCCCACACCCGGGCGCGCCGGAGCCGGCGGGAGAGGAGCCCGACCAGGTGCCTGTGGTGGGCAGTGTGGCCGCCGGAGCCCCCATTCTGGCCCAGGAGTGCATTGAGGACTATCTGACCTTTGACACCGGAGGACTGACAGGGGAGCACTTCGCCCTGCGGGTACGGGGGGAGTCCATGAGGTACGCGGGTATCCTCCCCGGCGACCTGGTGGTGGTACACCAGCAGCAGGACGCCCGCAGCGGGGAGATCGTGGTGGCCCTCTTTGAGGATGAGGCCACGGTCAAGACCCTGCGCCGCAGGGACGGACACACCTGGCTTATGCCGGAAAACCCGGACTATGAGCCCATTGACGGCGACGGCTGTACCATTCTGGGCAAGGTGGTGGCCGTGGTGCGGAGGTACTGAGGTTGAGTCCTGTGCCGAAGCCCGGTTGGATGAAACAATGAATAAGGGATTATACTGCTCATGTCCGCCCGCAGGCGGAAGAAAGGAGCCTGACCGATGGGAAAGAACGACCGCTTTCAGATCATCTATACCCAGGGGATCACGGATATCACCCGTATCCTGCTGGACACCCGGACGGGGGTGCTCTACCTCCAGACGGTGAGCGGCTATGCCGGCGGCCTCACTCCCCTGCTGGACAGCGAGGGCAGGCCCATGAAATGGCTGCCGGAGGAGGGAGAGGCATGAGACTGGTTACCTGGAACGTCAACGGCCTGCGTGCATGCCTGGGCAAGGGCTTTCTGGACTTCTTCCAGCGGGTGGACGCCGACGTGGTCTGCCTCCAGGAGACCAAGCTCCAGCCCGACCAGATCGCGCTGGAGCTGCCCGGCTACCGGCTCTTCTGGAACAGCGCGGAAAAGAAGGGCTACTCGGGCACGGCGGTGTTCACCCGGGTGGAGCCCCTGTCCGTCACCTGCGGCATCGGTCTGGACGCGCACGACCACGAGGGCCGGGTCATCACCGCGGAGTTCGACGGCTTCTTCCTGGTCTGCTGCTACACCCCCAACGCCCAGAACGAGCTGGCCCGCATCGACTACCGGATGCAGTGGGAGGACGACTTCCGGGCCTACCTCATAGAGCTGGACAAAAAGAAGCCGGTGGTGCTGTGCGGCGATCTCAACGTGGCCCATGAGGAGATCGACCTGAAGAACCCCAAGAGCAACCGGGGCAACGCGGGCTTCTCCGACCAGGAGCGGGGCAAGATGACCGAGCTGCTCTCCAGCGGCTTTACCGACACCTTCCGCGCCCTCTACCCCGACCGGACGGGGGCGTACACCTGGTGGAGCTACCGCTTCAACGCCCGGAAGAACAACGCGGGGTGGCGCATCGACTACTTTATCGTGTCCGACCGCCTGCTTCCCCGGGTGAGGGACAACATCATCCACGCGGAGGTGGAGGGCAGCGACCACTGCCCCGTGGAGCTGGTGCTGGACTGATCATCCAAAACGAAGCCCCCGCCGGCGCGCGCCGGCGGGGGCCTTTTCTCTTGCCGCCCGTCACTCCTTCAGCCCCAGCAGCACCTGCCCCGCCGCCCGGGCAAAGAGCCGCGCCCCGGCCAGGGCCTCCTGAAGGGTGTTGCCGTGGGTGCCCACCTCCACCAGCAGAGAGCCGTTGGAGAGCTGCTGGTTGTACCGGGAGGAGCGCATGGTCATGGGCCGGGCCAGGGTGGGATAGAGGGTGTTCATGCTCTCCTGGATGCGGCAGGCCAGGGACAGGTTCTGCATCCAGTTGGGGTGTTCTCCCCCCTCGCTGGAGCCCAGCACCAGCATGACCTGGGCGGTGTCCACCCCGTCGATCCGGGTGACGGCCTTGTATACCGTGCCGTCCTCCCCCACCAGGGCGTCCCGGTGGACGTCCAGCACGATTTTGATGGAGGGATATTGCTCCAGGTACCGCTGTACCGCCTCGGCGGAGCGGTCATAGGCCCCGTTATACTTGGGGTAGTCGTATAGGGTGCGGTCGTGTACCACGGTGAGGCCCAGCTCGGTAAACACCCGCTCCATCTCGTCCCCCACCCGAACCACGTTGTAGTTTTCGTCCAGAGTGCGGGTGTTGTTGTCCGAGGGCTCGTAAATGTCGGTGCCGTCGGGCGTGTAGGCCTCGCTGCCGTGGGTGTGGACAATCAGAATCTGGGGTCCCTCCGCCGGGAGGGCAATGTTTACGGGGGCTGCCGCGGCGGCGGCCAGATCCACGTCCAGCCCGGTGCGGTTGTAGAGGTACAGGCTCCCGGACACCTCATAGCCCTGGGTGCTGGTGGGAACCAGGGTGCGGGCAATGATGTCCTCCGGCGCGGCAGTGGTCTCGGGAGGCGGCTCGCTGATGTCGTCGTGATCCTGGGCGGGCTGCCCGGCGGGCAGATCGGGGGTGGCGGGCGCAGAGCCGTCCAGATGGCCGGCCACGGCGTCCCCATTCCCCCGCAGCAGAGGAGACTGGTCCACCACCAGGCGGGCCCAGCCGCTCAGGCCGGACAGGGGACCGTCGTCCTCCGCTACTTGTCCCAGTTCTGCGGAGAGGGCGGCGGAGACAAAGCCGGGGTCCTGCCCCAGACTGCGGAAGGCATTGGCGGCGGAGCCTCCGCCGCTGCACACCAGCAGGGCCCATACCGCCAGGGTGGCCAGAAAGAGGGCGAGACTGCGGCGGAGCAGGCGGCCCCATTGAATTCTGGGCTTCATAGTTCATCATCCTTTGTAAGTAAGATGTCCCCCTCGGGGGCGGATATGGATCTCTATGCGCCCCACAGGGGGAATATGCCAGAGGGCCTGTCTTGACTTTTTCAGTCAATTCGATATAATGCTTTTACGATCGAATGCAGAGGGGGCGGTCCGGGTGGAGAGCCGCGGAGAGGTGCTCAACCAGTTTCTGGTGGAGGTGTTTGGCCAGATCCTGAAGGCGGAGGCCGCCTGCCTGGCCGGGAAAGACCTCTCCCTGCGGGAGCTGCACCTGATCGACGCCGTGTGCCGGGCGGTGGATCAGGGCGGGGACAACCGCTCCACCGCCATTGCCGCCGCCCTGGGGATCACAGCGGGCACCCTGACCTCCGCAGTAAACCTGCTGGAGAAAAAGGGGTACCTGCTCCGCCGCCGGGATGAACGCGACAAGCGGGTGGTACACCTGCTGCCGACCGAGCGGGGCCGGGCCGCCGACGCGCGCCACCGGGACTTTCACCGGCAGATGGTGGCCCATGTCCTGGACGGACTGACCGACGAGGAGGCGGAGTGCACCCTCCGCGCCCTGGGCCGGGTGGCCGAGTTCTTCCGGCGCGGCGCACCGGAGCGGGGATGAACAAGACCCACATCGCAACGATGGGAGAGAGGTTCTTTATGAGCAAAATAGCCATTGCCACAGACAGCAACAGCGGCATAACCCAGGCCCAGGGCCGGGAGCTGGGTATCTTTGTGATGCCCATGCCCTTTTACATCAACGACGAGCTCTTTCTGGAGGACATCACCCTGAGTCAGGAGCAGTTCTACCAGCGTCTGGAGGAGGGGGCCGACGTTAAGACCACCCAGCCCGCCCCCGGCGACGTGCTGGAGCTGTGGGACCGGATTCTGAAGGACTATGACGAGCTGGTTTACATCCCCATGTCCAGCGGCCTGAGCAGCTCCTGCGAGACGGCGGTGATGCTGGCCCAGGACTACGGCGGAAGGGTACAGGTGGTCAACAACCAGCGCATCTCCGTCACCCTGCGGCAGTCTGCGCTGGACGCCCAGGCCCTGGCCGCCGCGGGCCGGAGCGCCGCGGAGATCAAGGCGCTGCTGGAACAGACCAAGTTTGACTCGGACATCTATATTACCGTGGACACCCTCAAGTATCTGAAAAAGGGGGGCCGCTGCACCCCGGCTGCCGCCGCCATCGGTACGGTGCTCAACCTCAAACCGGTGCTGCGCATCAAGGGCGAGAAGCTGGACTCCTTTGCCAAGGCCCGGGGCTGGAAGGCCGCCAAGAAGACCATGCTGGACACCGCCCGCAGGGTGATGGAGACCGACTTCGCCGGCTGCCGCGGGCCGGAGGACCTTCACATCGCCGCCGCCTTTACCGGAACGCGGGAGGAGGCCCAGGAGTGGCTGGAGGAGCTGGAGGCGGCCTTTCCCGGCTACCCCATCCACATGGACCCCCTCTCCCTCTCCGTGGCCTGCCACATCGGCCCCGGCGCCCGGGCGGTCACCCTGACCAAGGCCCTCCCCATCTGAGCCTGCCTAACAGAGCCGCCGGCTATGCCGGCGGCTTTTGCTATGCAAACGCATAGCAAAATTGGCCATGTTCCGCTTACAGCAGCACGGCCATGGGATGACTGCGTGTGGGCCGGAACGGCCCACGTGCGCAAACACTTCGTGCACCTAGGGCTTGTTTGAAAAATGTCGACATGCCCAATCGACGGGCCTTTTGACCGCTGGACGGCGCAATTTTTCCTTGAAATCCGTCAGGATTCCTGCGAAAAAATTGCTTGCCAGCGGCCCCAAATTCCTCGCCGCTGGGCACATCGCCAATTTTCAAATAAGCCCTAAGCCTTTGCATCGCTTTCTGGTGCGCCCTGTGCGCATGAAGTTTTATGCGGAATTTAAAAAACATGCAAATTTTCTTCACGCTTTATACATAATTTGCGGTTATTCTATGTACCGTTAAAAGAAATGAACCCGTCAAAGGAGTGACCAGTTATGTATAACAGTGACTATAACAGACCCCCTGAGGAGCGGGAGCCCATAGAGACCGAGCATTTTCACGTCTGGGACGCTGAGTCCCCCAAGCCCCCCAGGAAAAAGAGCGGGGCGGCCAGGTTTGTGGCCCTGGGCCTTTGCTGTGCCCTGGTGGGCGGCCTGGTGGGCGGCGGCGGCGTACTGGCCGCCAGCCATCTGAGCGGAGGAAAGACCACTATTTACCAGGGTACCTCCCCCAACAGCATCGTATCCCTGGCCCATGTGGACGGGCAGACCGTCCTCTCACCCGAGCAGATCTACGCCGCCAACCTGGGCGCGACGGTGGGCGTCAACGGCAATGTGGATACCAATGTGTTCGGCTATACGGTGAAGAACGCCGTATCCGGCTCCGGCTTCGTCATCGGCAGCAACGGCAGCTCCAGCTACATCCTCACCAATTATCACGTCATCGACGGCGTCAGCGACATCAAGGTGTTTTTCTCCGACGGCAAGAGCTATGACGCCACCCTGGTGGGCGGTGAAAAGGAGAACGACATCGCCGTGCTGAAAATCGACGTGGGCAACCTCCAGACGGTCACCCTGGGCGATTCCGACCAGCTCAACGTGGGCGAGGACGTGTACGCCATCGGCAACCCCCTGGGCGAGCTGACCTTTACCTTCACCGGGGGCTATGTCTCCGCCAAGGACCGCTCCGTCACCATGAGCGATGGAACGGTAATGAACATGCTCCAGACCGACACCGCCATCAACTCCGGCAACTCCGGCGGCCCCCTGTTCAACGAGTACGGCCAGGTGATCGGCATCGTCTCCGCCAAGCTGTCCAGCAGCTCCAACTCCGAGGCTTCGGTGGAGGGCCTGGGCTTTGCCATCCCGATCAACGACGTGAAGGATATGGTTACCTCCATCATTGAGCACGGCTACGTCACCGGCAAACCCAACGTGGGCATTCTGATGAAGGACGTGCCCCAGGAGGCCCAGCAGTACGGCGTTCCCGCCGGCTCGGAGGTGCTGGCTGTCCTGGACGGCTCCGGTGCCGGCAAGGCCGGCCTCCAGGCGGGCGATATTATTACCGCTGTCAACGGCACCGCAGTGTCGGGCAGCGAGGCCCTCAAAGCCGCCGTCCAGGACTGTAAGGCGGGCGATAAGGTGACCTTTTCCGTTTACCGGGACGGGGACACGGTGGAGCTTGAGATCACCCTGGATGAGGATAACCAGACCACCCAGGAGGCTATGGAGCAGCTCCAGAAGGATTATCAGGAGCAGCAGGCCCAGCAGGAACAGCAGCAGCCCCAGCAGAATGGCGGTTATTTTCCCTGGCCCTTTGGCTGGTAAAATGTCTGGATTTAGTTAAATAGATGATAGAAGCAGCGGCGCACGGATACCCGTGCGCCGCTGCTTTTTAGGTGACTCCCCGGTACTTTTTGCGGGTTGCGATACCGCCCCGGATATGCCGTTCCGCTTTATTTTCGTCCAGCACCTGCTTGACCTGGAGGTAAAGAGGCTTGTTAAAGGCGGGCAGACGCTCACTTAGGTCCTTGTGGACCGTGGATTTGCTGATGCCGAACCTCTGGGCCGCGCTGCGCACCGTCGCTTTGTTCTCTATGATGTAAAGCGCCAGCTGGCAGGCGCGCTCCTCAATGTTCCCTTTCAAACAGCAACACTCCCCGCAATGATTCTCACGGGGCATGTATATGCGTCGGAGCGGGGAGATATGTTGCGCAAGAAGAGAGAGGCCCCGGAACCAGACGGTTCCGGGGCCTCTGTTATGCTGATTGAAGTTCGCCCGCCGGAGACGGGGGTCATGAAGGAAAGCGTTCCAGATTACACGTTAAACCGGAACAGGACGATATCGCCGTCCTTCATGACGTACTCCTTGCCCTCGGAGCGCACCAGGCCCTTTTCCTTGGCGGCGTTCATGGAGCCGCAGGCCATCAGATCGTCGAAGTTGACCACCTCGGCGCGGATGAAGCCCCGCTCAAAGTCGGTGTGGATCTTGCCCGCGGCCTGGGGGGCCTTGGTGCCCCGTTTGATCGTCCAGGCGCGGCACTCGTCCTCGCCGGAGGTGAGGAAGGAGATCAGGCCCAGCAGGGCGTAGCTGGCCTTGATGAGCCGGTCCAGGCCGGACTCGGCGATCCCCAGATCGTCCAGGAACATCTTCTTCTCCTCGCCGTCCAGCTCGGCGATCTCCGCCTCCAGCTTGGCGCAGACGGGGATGACCTGGGCGCCTTCCTTGGCGGCCAGCTCCTCCACTACCTTGTAGTAGGCGTTGGCATGGCAGTCGGCAAAGCCCTCCTCATCCAGGTTGGCGGCGTAGATGATGGGCTTGAGGGAGAGCAGCTCGGCGGCGGCGATGATGGCGGCGTCGTCCTCGTCACAGTCGAAGGAGCGGGCGGAGTTGCCGTCGTTGAGCCAGTCCTTCAGGGCGGAGAACACCTCCACCTCGCGGAGATACTTCTTGTCCCCCTTGGCGGCCTTCTGGGCCTTGTCGATGCGGCGCTCCACCATCTCCACATCGGCCATGATCAGCTCGATGTCGATGACGCCGATATCCCCGGCGGGGTCCACGGGCACGTTGGTGCTGGTGTCAGCTACCACATGCATGATGTTCTCGTCGTCGAAGCAGCGCACCACATGCACAATGGCGTCGCACTCCCGGATGTTGGCCAGAAACTTGTTGCCCAGGCCCTGGCCCTTGGAGGCGCCCTTGACCAGGCCGGCAATGTCCACAAATTCCACCACGGCGGGGGTGGTCTTCTTGGGGTGGTACATCTCGGTCAGCGCGTCCAGCCGGTGGTCGGGTACGGCCACCACACCCACGTTGGGATCGATGGTGCAGAAGGGGTAGTTGGCGCTCTCGGCGCCGGCGTTGGTAATGGCGTTGAACAGGGTGCTCTTGCCCACATTGGGAAGGCCCACAATGCCTAATTTCATCGGTAAAAACCCTCTTTCGGAATGTTCGTTTCCACATTATATCCGATCCCGGTGGAAAAAACAAGCGCGCCGGGTCAATTCAAACGGCTGCCTGCGCAGCGGTGGGATGTTCTGGCCGTCCGGACATTTTTGCAGGGGAAAACGGCGCGCCCCCCTTGCTTTTCCGACAGGAAGCGTGTAGAATCTTAACGCTCCTTTAACGATACGACAAAATATGGAGGGATCTCCCATGGGACTGCTGCGCCAGCCCACCAGTGATATCACCAAGGGCGTGATCTGGAAACAACTCCTCGCCTTTTTCTTCCCCCTGTGGTTCGGCACCTTTTTCCAGCAGCTCTACAATACGGTGGACACCCTGGTGGTGGGCCGGTTCGTGGGCAAGGTGGCCCTGGCCGCCGTGGGCTCCACCTCCGTCATCGTCAACCTGACGGTGGGCATCTTCACCGGCCTGGCGGCCGGAGCGGTGGTGGCCATCGCCCAGCACTTCGGCGCCCGCCGCTGGGACGAGGTGCACGAGTGCGTCCACACCGCCATGCTGCTGAGCATCCTCATCGGCGCATTTTTTATGGTGACGGGCTTTGTCCTCACCCCCTGGGCCCTGCGGGCCATGGGCACCACCGAGGAGGCCCTGCCCGGGGCCATCCTCTATCTGCGGGTCTATTTCCTGGGTATGGTGCCCAACGTCATCTACAACATGGGTACCGGCGTGCTGCGGGCCATCGGCGACTTTCGGCGGCCCCTCTACTTCCTCATGGCCGCATCCCTGTGCAACATTGTGCTGGATCTGCTGCTGGTGGTAGTGTTCCATATGGGGGTGGCCGGCGTGGCCATCGCCACCATCTGTTCTCAGCTTCTGTCCGCCGTGCTGGTGGTGATTTCACTCATGCGCTCCGAGATGACCCCCTATCAGCTCTTTCCCAAGCGGCTGCGCATCTATGCCATGCCCATGCGCAGCATCCTGATGATCGGTGTGCCCACCGCCCTCCAGTCGGTGATGTACAACGCCTCCAATATCGTCATCCAGGCCTCCATCAACTCCTTTGGCACCGACGCTGTGGCCGCCTGGACCGCCTACGGCAAGATGGATATCATTTTCTGGATGACCATTACCGCTATGGCCCAGTCCATCACCACCTTTGCCGGGCAGAACTACGGCGCCGGGGAGTATGAGCGCCTGAAAAAGGGCGTCCGGGTATCGGTGGCCATGACGGCGGGCTTCACCATCCTGCTCAGCACCGCCTTCTTCCTGCTGGCCCAGCCCCTGCTGGCCATCTTCTCCCCCGACCCCGATGTGCTGGAGGTGGGGGTGGAGATGGTGCGCTTCCTGGCCCCCTGCTACATCACCTATATCCTCATCGAGCTGCTCACTGGAGCCATCCGGGGGGCGGGCAAGTCGGTAGCCCCCATGCTCATCTCGGTCTTCGGGGTATGCGGCCTGCGGCTGCTGTGGCTGTTCACCGTCGTGCCCGCCCACCACACCCTGCTGGCTGTGGAGGCCAGCTACCCCATCACCTGGGCGGTCACCTCCGTGGCCATCCTGCTCTACTACCGCTTCGGCCGGTGGCTCCACCCGCCCAAGAAGGCGTAAAAGCGCCGCCCCCATATTTTGCGGGGGGACGCCGTCATTGCAGAGCCGTAGGGGCGGGGGCCCACACCCGCCCGCGGTCAATCTGCGGTCGGATCGGCGGGCCGATGCGGGCATCGGCCCCTACGTTGTTCAGGAGGCGGAACGATACCCGCAGGATTGCAGGGGCGGGTCCTGTCCCCGCCCCAGGGTTGGGGCGGGCGGCCACAAGGGCCGCCCCTACATTTGGAGGGAGCGGTACCATTGCAGAACTGTAGCGGCGGGTGTCCACACCCGCCCGCGGTCAATCTGCGGCCGGATCGGCGGGCCGATGTGGGCATCGGCCCCTACGTTGTTCAGGAGGCGGATTGATACCCGCAGGACTGTAGGGGCGGGGCTTGTCCCCGCCCGCGTCTCCCTTGCCCCCGCCGCAGAAGAGAAAGAGGACGCGCACGCCGGAGGTGTGCGCGTCCTCTTGGTTTAGTCATGGCTCAGGTAGTAGGGCTTCATCAGGCTGGGCTGCTCTGTGGAGTCCTTCTGCCCATTGGTGCGCAAGGTGACCTCCGGGGGACGGCCCCGGCCGCCGTGGCGTCCGCCGCCCTTGCGCTTCCGCGCCGCCTGGGGCTCCGGCTTCGCAGGGGGTTCCGGGGGCCTGGCGGCCTTCTTCCGCTTTTTAGCGGGCGGTTCAACTGGTTTGTCCTTTTTCGGTGCGGTCTGGGCCCGGCCGCGAGGGGCCAGCAGGCGGGCGGTGGCGTCCATGATCACGTCGCTGGCCAGGGGGTCGGGCTTGTGGAAGTCGGCAAACTCCGCCTGAACCGGCCGGGCGGGGGCAGTGGCCGTCAGGGCCTCCTCCAGGGTGGCGCTGTTGCGCTGGCCCCGCTTGCGGCGCTTTTTGGCGGAGGTCTCCCCGGCTGGCTCCGGCTGGGGAGGCTGCTCCAGTACCTTCTGGTTGGCCTTGGCCTTTCGGGCCTCGGCGGCGGCCTTGTTGGCCGCATCCCGCTGGCGGCGGCGCTCCTTGGCGGCGGCCCGGGCCTCGGCGTCCTCTGGATTCACCACCCGGCCCTTCTTGTCGCGGGGCAGGGGCTCCAGCACCTCCATGGGCCAGGGGTGGCCCTCCACCACAGGGATGGCGCGGCCGATGAGCTTCTCAATGGCCTTGAGCTCGTCCTTCTCGTTGATGTCGCAGAAGGAGATGGCGGTGCCGCCCCGCCCGGCCCGGCCGGTGCGGCCGATGCGGTGGACGTAGGTCTCCGGTACGTCGGGCAGGTTGTAGTTGAACACGTGGGAGAGCTCCTCAATGTCCAGGCCCCGGGCGGCGATGTCGGTAGCCACCAGGACCTGCACCGCGCCGCCTTTGAAGTCGGCCAGGGCCTGCTGCCGGGCGGTCTGGCTCTTGTTGCCGTGGATGGCGGCGGCGGAGATGCCCGCCTTGACCAGATCCCCGGCCACCTTGTTGGCCCCGTGCTTGGTGCGGGTAAACACCAGGGCGTTTTTCACGTCCAGCTCCCGGATGAGGGCGGCGAGCAGCCTGGTCTTGTTGCCGCGGTCCACGTAGTAGAGCTTCTGGTCGATCACCTCCACCGGGGAGGAGATGGGGTTGACCGCCACCTTGGCGGGGTTGTGCAGCAGGGAGTCCACCAGCCCCTGCACCTCGGGGGGCATGGTGGCGGAGAAGAAAAGAGTCTGCTTTTGGGCCGGCAGCCAGCCAAGGATGCGGCGCACGTCGTGGATGAAGCCCATGTCCAGCATCCGGTCGGCCTCGTCCAGCACGAAGATCTCCAGCCGGGACAGGTCGATGAGCTTCTGGCCGTAGAGGTCGCCCAGGCGGCCGGGGGTGGCCACCAGGATGTCCACGCCATTTTTCAGCCGCTCCACCTGGGGGGCCTGGCCCACGCCGCCGAAGATGACGGTGGAGCGCAGGGGCAGGTACTTGCCATAGGCCTCAAAGCTCTCCTGGATCTGGAGGGCCAGCTCCCGGGTGGGGGTGAGGATCAGGGCCCGGATGGGGCGGCCCTGGGCCTTACGGCCGCTGAGCTGCTGGAGAATGGGGGCGGCGAAGGCGCAGGTCTTTCCGGTGCCGGTCTGGGCGCAGCCCAGCACGTCCCGGCCGGTCAGCGCGGGGGGAATGGCTTTTGCCTGGATGGGAGAGGGCTGCTCGTAGCCCTGGTCGGCCAGGGCCCGCAGGATGGGCTCGTTGAGGCCGAGTTCTTGAAAGGTCATGTTGTTCGTCCTTTACAGCGTTTTGGCCCCTCCTGCGCCGGGGGGCGGTTGCGGGTCATACCCCACCGCGCAGAGGTGGGGGAAAACGCGGCAAAGCCCGCCGGAAAACCAGCGGGCATTTCGCACGCGATATTCGTACTCCTAAAGTATACCACAAATTTGGAAAAATACAAGTGGGCGCGGCTCAGCCCTGGGCCTGGGCGGTGTTGAGCCCCAGCAGGCCCTGGAGCACGGCGGCTACCGTCTCCTCCAGCCCTCTCCCCTCCCCCACGTCCACGGTGAGGTCGGCGTACCGCCGGTAGAGGGGTTCCCGGGCGGCGTACACGTCGGCCAGGGTCTGGCCCGGGGCCATGGCGATGCCCCGGGTGGTGATGTTGTGTATCCGCCGCTCCAGCTCCGGCAGAGGGACGTGGAGGTAGACCACCCGGCCCAGGGCCCTCAGGTGGCCGATGGCCCCCGCCCGGCAGACGGCGCTGCCTCCGGGGGCAATGACGGCGCCCGTGCAGGCCAGGGAGCAGATGGCCGCCTCCTCCGCGTCCAAAAAGGGCTCCACGCCCCGGTTGTCCAGCAGCTCCTGTAGGAGGGCCCCCTCCCGCTGCTGAATGAGGAGGTCCACGTCCACAAACTGAAAGCCCAGGGCCTTGGCCAGCAGGACGCCCACGGTGCTCTTGCCCGAGCCGGGCATGCCGATGAGAGTGATGTTATTCAATCTGATTTGCTCCTTTTTACATGGTTCCGACCGCGCCCCAGGGCAGCTCCAGGGGAATCTGATGGACGGCAGAGGGGGTGCTGCTGTCCGGCTCCCCCTCGTACAAAGCCAGCACGGCCCCGCCGGAGGCATCCTCGGGTACAAAGAAGATCATCTGGCCGTACAGGGGGTCCTCCCACTGGGCGTCGGAGAGGGTGACCAGATATACCCCCGCGTCCTTGAGCTGCCGGGCCAGGGAGGCGTCGTCCTCCGCCAGAAGGGCGGTGCCGTCCTCCAGCCGCAGCTCGGCGGGAAAAAAGGTCAGGTCGTCCCGGCGCTCGCCCCCCTCCACCCAGAGATCCACGGCCAGGCAGCGGAAGCCCTCCCGCCGGGCCAGGGGTACGTAGGTCAGATCCACCTCCCAGGGGTCCTCCACGGTCACCTGCTGGGTACCGTGAATGGAAAAGGGCTCCCAAAGGGCGTGAGTCCCGCCGGCGGGCTCCGCCTGGGCAACCGCCCCCGGCTCTGGGCGGCGGCCCGCAAAGGCTTCGGACAGGTTAAGCATAAGACCCAACACGAAGGGCAGGACAATGCAGAGGAGGAACAGCGACACGAGCACGATCACCAGAAGCTTGAGCGGGGAGCGCTGCCTCCGTGCGGGGGGCTCCTCCCAGGGCGTCCCTCCCTGGGGGCCGCCGTAGGACACCGTCCGGGGGCCCACCGGTGGGGTCTTGGGCTGGGCCGCCGGGCGCGGCCGGTCCTTGGAAGCGGCCGAAACGCGGGCGGGCGGAGCCTGCGCCGGGCGGGCCCCTGCGCGGTCCGGCGGGGAATTGTAGCTGCCGCACTTGGGACAGAAGTCGTCGCTGTCGTAGTCATAGGGCCGGCCGCAGCTCGCACAGGTCACCTTCCGCATGAAAACGCCCCCTTCTCGGATTTTCCTCAGAGTTAATTCCATTATAACAGAAAGCAGGCCCGGCGGCAACCGTCCTCCGGCCATGACCAAGGCTTCATGCCGCACTTGACGGCCGACAGTGGTTTCTTATACCGTAAAGCGGTACGGAATGGTATAATGGAGCCAGACTTTGCACCATCTGTACCGGTCGCAGGCCGGAGAAACAGCCATGAGAAAGAGAGGACATTTATCCATGACCAACCGCTTGGACCGCGACTTCCACCTGCCGGGGCTGCTGCGCTTTGCCCTGCCCACCATTATCATGATGCTGGTGGTCAGCCTCTACACCATCGTGGACGGGGTGCTGATTGCCCGCCTGGTGGGAGAGAACGCCCTGGCCGCCGCCAATGTGGCCTATCCTGCCATCAGCTTTACCCTGGCCATGGGGATCATGCTGGGCACCGGCGGTTCCGCCGTGGTGGCCCACAAGATGGGGGCCGGATATCTGGAGGAGGCCCGGAGGGACTTCGGCTTTCTGGCCCTGGTGGCGGTGTGCATCGGCCTGGCGGTCTGCCTGACGGGGGTTCTCTTCTCCGGGCCGCTGGCCCGGCTGCTGGGGGCCAGCGATCTGCTGCTGGACGATACGGTCACCTATCTGCGGGTGCAGCTCTGCTTTGCACCCATGGCCATGCTCCAGCTCCTCTTTGAGAGCTTTTTTGTCACCGCCGGGCGGCCAGGACTGGGCCTGGGTCTGGCGGTGGCGGCGGGCGTCACCAATGCGGTGCTGGACTATCTCTATATGGGGCCTATGCAGATGGGCATACTGGGCGCTGCCCTGGGCACTGTTACGGGTTACTCGATTCCCGCCGTGGTGGGGGTGCTCTTTTTCCTGCTCCGCCGGCAGGGGCTCCGCTTTGGCCGCCCCCACGGGGATCTGCGCATGCTGGGCCGGGCCTGCTTCAACGGCGCTTCCGAGATGGTGACGAACCTGTCCATGGCGGTGACTACCTTTCTCTTTAACGCTATTATGATGGCCTACCTGGGGGAGGCGGGCGTGTCCGCCATCACCATCGTGCTCTATGCCCAGTTCCTTCTGGTGTCCCTGTATATGGGCTTCTCCATGGGGGTGGCCCCGGTATTCAGCTTCAACCGGGGGGCGGGGCGGTATGACCGGATGTGGCGTATTTTCGGCTACTGCCTGCGGTTTATCCTGGTTTCGTCCGTGGCTATTCTGGCGGTGGCCCTGGCCCTGTCCGGGGTGGTGGTGGGGATCTTTTCCACGCCCGGCTCCCAGGTGTACGCCATCGCCCTGGACGGCTTTCGACGGTTCGCCCCCGCTTTCCTCTTCGCCGGGGTAAATATCTTCTCCTCCGCCCTCTTTACCGCCCTGTCCGATGGGCGCACCTCCGCCATTATCTCGTTTGCCCGCACCTTCGGCTTCCTGCTGCTGGGGCTGCTTCTGCTGCCCCGGCTGCTGGAGGTGGACGGCGTGTGGCTGGCCGTGCCGCTGGCGGAGCTGCTCTCCTGCCTGCTGTCGGTCTGGTTCCTCCGCCGCAAGCGGGCCGACTTCGGCTTCGGCGGTGGGGATCTCCCCCGACACGGTGGACGCGGCGGCGGACGGACCTGACGGAAGCGAAGCCATTATAAAAGCCCCCGGCGCAACGCGCCGGGGGCCTCTCATTGTACTTTTTAGAAGGTAATAATGCCCTTTTTCAGAATCTTGCGGTCCAGCAGCTTCTGGTAGGCCTCCACGGCCTGGTCAAAGGTGAAGTAGTCGGAAATAAAGTCCTTAATGTTCAGCTCACCGGAGCGCATCCACTCTACCACCTGGGCGTGGGCCTCGCCTTCCTCGCGCTTGCGGGGCATCTGCTGGTAAATGACGCGCCAGTTGTAGTCGGCGGGGCTGAAGTCGATGGTGACCTCCTCCTTCTCGGGCACGCCGTAGCACAGCACTGAGCCCCGGTCCTTGATAAGCCCCATGCCCTGGTTTACAATGGCGGGGGAACCGGCCGCGTCCAGCACGTAGTCCACACCGCCGGGGAAGAGCTTGCGCACCTCGGCGCGCACATCGCACTCCTTGCTGTTAATGAGGTGAGTAGCACCGTAATTCCTGGCCTGCTCCAGTTTTTCGGGCAGGATGTCGCAGGCCACCAGATCCTTTACACCCAGCAGGCTCATAAACTTCAGGTATGTAAGACCCACAGGGCCGCAGCCAAACACTACCACGGAGTCCTGGGGCTGGATACCGAAATAGCGGATGTTGGAGAGCACCTCACGGAAGGTGACGATCATAGTGGCGTCCACGGGGTCCAGATCGTCATCCAGCACCGTCTGAGCAAAGGCGCAGTCGGGAGCGCCGCCGGGCCAGGGGGCTTTGGGATCGCACACCACAGCGTACTCACTCAACGCGCCCCAGCCGGAGCCCAGCCCAGGCAGGTTTTCCGGGTCAGGATCCACAAAGGGCAGCAGCACCTTGTCGCCCACTTTAAGGCCTTTGACCTTGGAGCCCACCTCCACGACTTCGCCCACGCCCTCATGGCCCAGCATAATGGGGTAGACCGATTCGGGGAAGCCCTTAAAGGTGCGGTGGATGAGCTTGATGTCGGTACCGCACATGCCGCAGGCAATGGTCTTAACCAGCGCCTGATACTCGTTGTACCGGGGCTTGTTGACCTCGTGAACGGTAATCCTGCCATCTCTCTCGACGACCAGCGTTTTCATAAAAAAAGGCCCTCCTTTAATGAATATCGTAATATTGGAATGTCACTACATAACAAGATAAAAAACAAAGCAACATGTATTTACAAGAGAGATCATAACACAAAGCATTTAAAAATGCAACTAAATTAGATGTAAAAATAAAATGAGTTTTATACATATTTCCATGGAAAAGGAAGGAAATAAGCGGTATGATACTGCATATATTATGATACAAAAACGGTTTCTATTACGCTTGTGTGCAGAATCAATAATTTGGACAGTGAAAAAACGTAAATTATGCACCAATTTATGAAAGCTATATTGACAAGTTTAAAATTTGAGCTATACTAAGGGCAACGATATGTTACTACATAGTATCAATGCAACGCAGTCCGGCGCAAACCGGATACCATAAACACAAAGTCGGCCGCGGACAACGGCCGTTTTGTAAGCAAGGCAACCCAATACAAGAAGGAGGAACACCCGAATGAAGAAGAAGAAACTCATTGCAACGGTCCTCTCCGCATCCATGCTGGTCGGACTGCTGGCCGGCTGCGGCAGCAGCACAGATCCGGCTGAAAGCCCCACTGGCGGCGGTGAAACCACCCCGGCTCAGGGCGAGACCACTCCCGCCCAGAACGACGTAGACTATGCCAATTTTGTGATCGATCCCGCCCAGATCCCACAGGAAAAGCTGGACACCACCCTGTACCTGGCCGTCTCTGTCCGCGGTCTGGAGAACCCGTACATCGCCACGATCAACGAGGGCATGAAGCTCTTTGCCGAATATCTGGATTCCATCGGTCAGAAGTATGAGATGCAGGTGCTGGATTCCCAGGGCGACAGCGCCAAGGAAGTCGACAACATGCGCCAGTTTGCGGCCAAGGCCAACGGCAACGCCATTGCCTACGCCGATCCCAACGAGGACACCATTGCCTACTCCCTGGCTGAAGCCATGGCGGAGTCCGGCGGCTATCTGGGCACGGCCTGGAACAAGCCCGCCGATGTGGGCCCCTCCGATCTGGACCCCAACTGGGTGATCCACACCTCCCCCGACAACGTGGTGAACGGCTACAATATCGCCAAGGCCCTGTTCGACTCCATGGGCGGCGAGGGCCAGATCTTCGTGGTGCAGGGCCTGCTGGGCAACACCGCGTCCAACGCCCGTTATGAGGGCCTTCAGAAGGCTCTGGAGGAGTATCCCAACATTGAGGTCGTGGCGGACGACACGGCCAACTGGAACACCGACGAGGCTCTGGCTCTGGTCGAAACCTGGCTGACCCAGTACCCCGACGTGGGCGGCATCTGGTGCGCCAACGACAATATGGCCACTGGAGCTCTACAGGCGCTGGACGCGGCGGGCCTGAAGGGTAAGGTTGGCGTGTGCGGCATTGACGCCAACACCGATATTGTGGAGGCCATTGCCAACGGCGAGGCCACCGCTACCGTCTCCTCCAACGGATACCTCCAGGGCGGCTATACCCTAGCCATCTGCTACGCGGCCTGGGCCGGCCTGCTGGACCCCGCCGCGCTGCCCGCCGACTTCCGCGAGTTTGCCACCCCCACTGTGCTGATTGACAGCCCCGAGGCCGCGAAGGATTGGCAGAACTACAAGCCGGAGTTTGACTTCAGCCGTCCCTTTGACTGCCGCGTGGCCGGGTGACCGGCCGGAGCACCAATCCTGAATAACGGATAGTCAGAACGGCCGGGGCTGGGATCGTGGTCCCAGCCCCGGCTTCATATTAAGTCTCGCCGTCAGAGATCGCTGCCGTGGTGTGAGGGAGTGGTCCGTCCTAGAGCGAAATTGGAGCGACGATTATGATGAAATTAAATCCTGCGGCGACCATCACGGAAGAGTTCGCCGAACGCATCAAGAGTGAAAACCGCAGCGCAAAAATGATGAAGCTGGCACCGTTGATCGTGCTGGCCTGTCTTGTGGTTGTCTTTCTCATTGTCTGTGGGGCCAGCTTCCTCTCCCCCAAGAATATTATGAATATTCTCAACCAGATGGCCCTGCCCCTGGTAGTGGCCCTGGGACTGACCTTTGTCATTATGCTGGGCAGCATTGATCTGTCCATTGACGGAAGCGTGGGCATGGCGGGCTCCCTGTTTGCCTGCTTTGTCCTCAACAGTGAATTTGCGTACGATCTGGGTTTCCTCAGCGTGGTTATTGCGGTAGGTGTGAGCATGCTCTGCGGTCTGCTCATCGGCCTGTGCCACGTCTACCTCAAAATCCCCTCCTTCATGGCCTCCTTTGCCTTTATGTACATCTGCAAGGGCATCGGTATGGTCTCTTACCAGGGGCATCCTCCCACGATCAAGGACCCCGTTATTACGGCTCTGCCTACCACCACCTTCCTGGGCATCCCCTTTATCACCTGGGTTGCCATTGTGATGTTCCTGCTGTGCTTTTTTATTCAGGAGTATACCGCCTTCGGCCGGCATATTTACGCCGTGGGCACCAATGAGAACATTCCGCGCTCCGTGGGCGTCAGCGTGGAAAAAGTCAAAATCGGCGTGTTTACCCTGGCCGGTTTCCTGTTCGGCGTGGCGGGCGTCATCGGCGCTATCCGCCTGGGCCAGGGCCAGATTGCCATCGGCGACGACAAGATGTTTCCCGCCCAGGCGGCCGTGGTGGTCGGCGGCACTTCGCTGGCCGGCGGCAAGGGCGGCGTGGTCAACACCATTGTTGGCGTGCTGATTATGACGGTGCTGGATAACGGCTTGGTCATGCTGAACGTCAACCCAAACATCCGCACCGGCGTCCAGGGTGTCATCATCCTGGTGGCCGTCATCCTGACTGCGGCCCGCGGCGCCAAGGTCATCAGCAAATAAGGGGGCGGGCAGAATGAGTGAACTGGAACGCAAGAACGGTCCCTCCGCAGTGGCGGAGACCGTGACCAAGGACGGCCGCCGGATTGGAACGGAGGTCCTCTTCAGCGCCAAGGACATCACCAAGACCTTTGGCGGCACCCAGGCCCTGAAGGGAGTGGAGCTTGAGATCCACCCCGGCGAGATCGTGGGCCTGGTGGGCGAGAACGGCGCGGGCAAGTCCACACTGCTGAAGATCATTATCGGCGCCCAGCCCCAGACCTCTGGTACCATGAGCTTCCACGGCGCCCCCTATGAACCCAAGACCCCCATGGACGCCAACAAGGCGGGCGTGGGCATGGTCTTTCAGGAGCAGTCCCTGATTGTTACCCTGAACGTGGCCCAGAACATCTTCTTTGGCCATGAAAAGGACTTCAAGAGGGCCGGTGTCATCAACTGGGCCAAGATGAACCGGGCGGCCGCCGAGGTGCTGGCCGCGGTGGACATCACCAACATCAGCCCCACCAAAAAGGTCAGCGATCTGAACTTTGCCACCCGCCAGATGGTGGAGATCGCCAAGGTTATGAACGTCACCAAGCAGTCCGGCAGCGAACACTGTCTGATCCTGCTGGACGAGCCCACTTCCGTGCTCAACGAGGCTGAGGTGGAAAACCTCTACAAGCAGATGCGCAAGATCGCGGCCCAGGGCCATGCGGTCATCTTTGTCTCCCACCACCTCAACGAGATTCTGGAGGTCACCGACCGCATCTATGTCTATAAGGACGGCACCAGCGTGGGCAGCCTGGACACCAGGGACGCCGACGAGGCCAAGCTGTACGAAATGATGGTGGGCCAGTCCACCACCACGGAGTACTACCATCTGGACCGCCAGACCGCACCCCAGGATGATGTACTTCTGGAGGCCAAAGACCTGGGCCTGCACGGAATCTTCAAGCATGTCAACTTCCAGCTTCACCGGGGAGAGGTGCTGGGCCTGTGCGGCGTGGTGGGCTCCGGCGCGGAAGAGGTGTGCGAGGTGCTCTGCGGCGACGAGAAGCCCTCCTTCGGGGAAATCTCGGTCCGCGGCAGGGCCGTCCGCTTCCGCTCGCCCAAGCAGGCGCTGAGGGAGGGCATCCTTATGATCCCAAAGGAGCGCCTGTTTGAGGGCATCGTCTCTACCCTGTCGGTGGAGGATAACATTGCCCTGTCCAACGCCAAGCAGATGGCCAAGGGCCCCTTTGTTTCGGGCGCGGCGGTGCGCAGGCAGGCCAAGCACTGGATTGGCGAGCTGCGGATCAAGACCCCCGGGCCCCAGGCGCTGCTGCGCCAGCTCTCCGGCGGCAACCAGCAGAAGGTGGTATTCTCCCGGGCCCTGGCCAGCGGTGCGGACATCCTGCTGCTCAACCACCCCACCCGCGGCGTCGATGTGGGCGCCAAGGAGGAGATCTACGCCCTGATCCGCGACATGACGGATGAGGGCAAGGCTGTAATCGTACTGGGCGATACAACAGACGAATGTATCGGCTTGTGTTCCCGCCTGCTCGTCATGAAGGACGGCCTGGTCACCGGCGAATTTGACGCCCCCGCCGACCACAAGCCCTCCCAGGTTGACGTGGTCAGCCTGATGATGTAAGGAGGAATCGAGCTATGAAGACAAAAACTCCCAATGTGTCCGGCAGGAGTGCATGGCTGCGGGACAACATCACAAAATACTTTAGCTTTTCGGCCATCATTATTCTGCTGGTAGCCCTCTCCCTGACCCAGGACAACTTCCTGGGCACCAGCAACCTCAAAAACCTGCTGCGCGACACGGCGCCTCTGATGATTATGTCCGCAGGCATGACAATGGTGCTTCTGTTCGGCTCCATTGACCTGTCCATGGGCGCGGTGTGCTCCGTATCCAACGTGACCTACATCCACCTGATGCTGGCTTTCCAGGACAGCTTCAGCAATCCTTTCCTCACCAGCCTGGCGGCCATGGCGGTCTCTCTGGCGTTTGGCCTGGCCTCCGGTCTGGCGCTGGGCATCATTCACGTCAAGCTGAAGGTACCCTCCTTCATCGCCTCCCTGGGCTTTATGTCCCTATGGCAGTCGGTGGCCCTCCTCATCACGCAGAACCCCGAGTCGGTGCCCAAAGCCCTGTGGGGCACCGTGGAGTGGTACAAGATCGCCTTCGGTGTGGTGGGCCTGCCCCTGATTGTGGCAATCGCCATCATCCTGTTCATCCACTGTGTTACCCGTTACACCCCCAGCGGACGGACCATTTTTGCCATCGGCGGCAACGAGCGCACTGCCCGGGTGGCCGGTATGGGCGTGGATAGGACGAAGATTCTGGTATTTGCCATCAACGGCGTGCTGGCCGCTCTGGCCGGTATCTTCCTGGCGGCCAACCTCCGCTCCAGCGCCCCCACCATCGGCGACCCCTTTACCCTAAAGATTGTGGCGGCCTGCGCCCTGGGCGGCACCTCGCTGGCCGGCGGCAAGGGCAGCGAGCTGGGCACCATCCTGGGCGTGTTTACCGTGGCCATCATTGAAAACGGCATGAACTTTATCGGTGTCAACGCCTACTATCAGAACATTGTCTTTGGTATCTTTGTGTTGGCGGCCATCGCCCTTACGGTGGACCGCAGCATCCGCGGCCAGATCGTCAAGTAAGAAAGAAGGAGTGCCTCTTATGTCCGATGTAAAACCGTTTGTGCTGGACTTTGACCTTGTAAGCGGCTTCTGCACGAGCGGCAAGGTCAAGCCCACCCAGCGCAGAGTGTCCGACATGGTCGCCCAGTTTGCCAATGAGGCGGCGGCCCGGGCCATGGTGGAGGGGGGCGACCCCCTGCTGTATGAGTTCTACGGCCTGGATCTGCCCGAAGACGACTCCGGCGTGCTCCAGTTCGGCACCACCATCCTCTACCCCGGAAAGGTGGGGGAGGAGTATTTCATGACCAAGGGCCACTTTCACACCATCCTGGACACCTCCGAGATCTACTACGGCCTCAGCGGCCACGGCATGATGCTGATGGAGACCCCCGAGGGCCAGGTGGACTGGAAGGAGATCGGCCCCGGCGAGGCCCTCTACGTCCCCGGACGCTGGGCCCACCGCAGCATCAACACCGGCACCGAGCCTCTGGTGATGTTCTTCGTCTACCGGGGGGACGCCGGCCACGACTACGGCACCATCGAGGAGAAGGGCTACCGGAAGCTGGTGGTGGAGCGGGACGGAAGGCCCGCCGTCATCGACAACCCCAAATGGAAGGTGTAGCCCCGCCCTTTGCGGCCGTCCTGTTTGATCTGGACGGCGTCCTGCGCAACACCGAGCCATACCACCGCATGGCCTATGCACAGCTGGCCCGCAGCCTGTCCGGGGGCGCGCCCCCGGACGCCGGAGAGATCGCGGGTAAGTCCAACCTTCAGCTCTATGAGGCTCTGGTGGCCCGCTTCGGCGGGCCGGCCACGGCGGAGGAGCTGTCCCAGCGGCACTTCCGGCTGGTCTGCCAGCTGCTGGAGGAGTACCGGGTGGGGCCGATGCCCGGCCTGGAGGAGGCTCTGTCGGCCCTGCGCCGCCGGGGCATTCCCTTTGGGGTGGTGTCCTCCTCCTGGCGCTGGTACGTGGAGCATTGCCTGCGGGAGCTGGGGATGTACGAGGACGCCGCAGTGATCGTCACCGGCAGCGACGGCCTGCCCCTCAAG
>PPYF01506485.1_pt1 | contig 47745 bp, 48 predicted proteins | sample 1559871 | NCBI WGS metagenome assembly PPYF01 (sample SAMN08240021, study PRJNA423297) | Human gut metagenome, whole genome shotgun sequencing project.
TGTCTTGGTACGACAACGAGAACTCCTACACCTCTCAGATGGTCCGTACCATTAAGTACTTCGCTGAGAACTGCTAATCTCGTAGCTGCGATAAAAATTAAATGATTTGTCGACCGGAGTTTGTCTTGCTCAACTACGAACAAGCCTGATCTGGTACGACAACCATTTTAGAGATTTTTGCACCCTTTCTTTTGTGGTTCTTCCATGAGAGAAAGGGTGTTTTTTATGTGTTTGAAGGATCTCCGCGATGAATTTCTGTACGACTGTGAATGCCGCCATCTTGCCAAAGGCTCCCTGCGCAACTACCGGGCAGCGACACGATTTCTGGTGGACTTTCTGGAATCGAAGCACATCACTGAACTGGAGGATGTCAAGCCACATCACATCCGGGATCTGATGAAGGAAAAGCAGGACATGGGCAGCACGCCACGGTACATCAATGATCTGCTCAAAGTCTGGCGGACTTGGTTCAATTATCTGGTGACCGAGGGCTATCTGGATGAGCGGGATAACCCGGCCAAGAAGGTGAAGCCTCTTCGTCAGCCCAAAACCATCATTGATACCTTTACCGTGGATGAGATGAGGCGGATGATCCGATTTTACGATGGGACGGATTTCTTGTCGGTGAGGAATAAGACCATCATTATGCTGCTGTTCGACACCGGGATGCGCTGCAATGAGATGATCCTGATGGAGCCGGAAGACATCAAACCGGACTATATTCTGGTCAAGCATGGCAAGGGCAGCAAGGAACGTGTGGTGCCAAAGTCGCCTGCGCTGTCCAAGCAGCTGATGAAGTATCGTACCCTACGGGATGCCTATTTAAAGGAATACCCCAGTCGCCACAAGAACCTGTTTCTCAGCAAGAACGGGAAGCCTTTGACGGATGAAGCGGTTGCCCGGATGCTGAAACATGCGGCAAAAGAGGTGGGAGTGTCGCCCTCGGTACGCGTCAGTCCGCATACCTGCCGCCACACCTTCGCCCAGATGCAGCTGAAAAACGGTCTGGACCTGTACAGTGTCTCTCGCCTGATGGGGCACGTCAATATCATGATCACGCAGCGGTACCTGCTTGGCATCAAGGATAAGGACATAGTGGATCGCGGCACCCAGACCAGCCCCCTGATGAACCTGTGAGGTTACAAAATTGAAATATTGAAGAAATTAAACGAATGTACGATATAAACAGATGGATGCAAAATTGAAAAGTTGAGAGGTTGTTGTAAAGCTGAAAGGGGATAGGGATAATCAATGCCGAAGAGAATGTTCATAAAGAGTTTACAAAATTAAGCGTGACAATTGTTGTGAACGGTGCTATAATATCTCCACCTCCGGGAAGTTTAGTATGAAGCTTAGAAGTGAAGATGATGTCATCGGGGGCAATTACGCGGACTCACAGTGGTGAACTGCGTAACATATTTTATCTGTTCGTCGAGGTTCAGGATACTGAGCCTCACCCAGACGGATGGACGTCCCTGCCCAAGGCGAGACGCATGATTAGATAGGCTAGTTCCTAAGAGGCTGTATTCTGCCGGTGTACGGTAAGAGTGCGGCTTGGGGGCTCTATCTTTTTGTGCGTCTCTTTTTTTATCTAAAAATTTAAAGTTAGGAGAACAAACAATGGAAAATCAGAAAAAACTGATCGAAAGTCCACTTGGCGGAGAGGCGGCACCGCTCATGATCCCGATGGTGACGAGTGCCTCTCTTGACCAGAACGAGGGGACCCAAGTGGAGCTGTGCGCAGATGGCGGCGTGTTCCGGAAAATGAGCGAGATCAAGGTCAAGCCCATTGAGTGGGTGATCCCAGGCGTGGTCCCACGGGGTGAACTGACGCTGCTTGGAGGTGACGGCGGTGTTGGAAAAGGACTGTACCTTGCCCAGATGATTGCCTATGTGACAACTGGCGAGACGTCTGGCTTCTTCCCTGATCACCTGACGAGCACTGGAACTGTGATTATCTTTAGCGGAGAGGATCAAATGGATGCAGTCTGGAAGCCACGTTTGGAGGCGGCAGGAGCGGACTCTGAAAAGGTCCGGACGTGCTCGACATTCCGACGAGCGCGCCCCACGTGCGGGGGCGGTGACCGAGGCGACTTGGAAACTGCTCCTGAACGACGGTGCGGGCGACTATCCCGTGAAAGCGGGGTGAAGCACCTTGAAAACTGAACATCGTCAAAAATCTATTTGGACAAGGAGAAATGTAAAAATGGAAAGAAATGACATTTTGAACACAAACCTGCTGCAGTTGCCCATGAAGGCACAGGCGGCTGACGAGGGAGCGGTACAGGATATCGCGCCTAGTGCAGCGCCCGCAGACCTCGCCGGGGAAGCGGTGGAGCTTGAACTGGAAGTTCTGAACCAGAGAGGTGTTGTGCTTCAGCGGTTGAGCGATGTGACGCCCAAAAATCATGAAATGTTGGCATCCGGACGTTTGCAGTGCGGCGAAATCACGCTGCTTTGCGGTGACGGCGGTGTAGGCAAGGGGCAGTTCGTGGCGCAGATCGCGAGATCCCTGACCATGGGCGAGGCTACGGAGGTTTTTCCGCAGGCACCCAAGCGCACGGGCAACGTTGTGATCCTTGCGGGCGAGGACCCCATCGATGCTGTGCTGTGTCCGCGTATGGCTGCTGCTGGTGCTGATCTGGGCAAAGTTGTGGTGATCGATTCTGATGCATACTACGAAAAGAAGGGGAAAATGCCCTATCTCGGCGACCCGGATCTGGTGAACTGGATTATTGCGGCGGATCCGCTGGTGCTGGTTATTGACCCGCTTCAGGCGTTTTTGCCAAGCTCTGCCAATATGAACAACCGCCAACAGATGCGGAAGGTGCTTCAGGATCTGCGCATGCTGGCACAGCAACAGGGGTTTGCAATCCTGTTGGTGACTCATACCAACAAAAATCCATCCGCGTTTGGGCGTAAGCGCCTGAATGGATCGGGTGAGCTTTGGGATACCGCCCGCAGTGTGCTGATCATGGGACATACGAGGGATGGCAGCAAAAGCTATGTCTCCCACGAAAAAAGCAGTTATGGTGTACCGGCGGATACGATCCTTTTTACCACCGAGACGGTAGAGGTCAGGGAGATCAAGACGGTAAGGCTGAAGTTTGACTCGACTTCGGATTGGAAGGATGAGGATTTTTGTCGGGAGAAGCCAGACAATAAAGGACGGAAGTATGCAGAAGTTGAGAGAGAGATCCTGCGTACGTTGAATGCCGCCCCGGGGAACCGTATGGTCAGCAAGGAGCTTCAGCGGCTGGTTCTGGAAAAAACTGGATGCAGTGAAAGCACCTATAACCATGCGCGCAGCGCACTGAGTGGCGACGATCTCATCAAGAACGTCCGGCAAAGTGTACCAGAGGTCGGCGTCTGCGGCGTTACAGCCCTGACAAGGAGCACGGCAGTGGCATAATGGCTGCTGAGGGTGTATAACTACAATTTTGCAATGTTGGCGAAAAGTATCGATGAAAAGCGAAAAAATACACTTTCTGCCTTTGCAATATCGAGCTCTGCTTTGCAAGGTTGAGGCCGCCATAGCAGGGACAAAAAGGAGGAGGTAGCATGCAGTGCAGTAGACCGCTGAAAATCCCATAGTACTGGTGGGCTGAAAGATCTGACCTGCTTTGGTACTGTTGGGGGCAGACAGCAAGACCGTTCTAAAAAATACGATTCAATTCAAAGGAGGAAGACTACATGACATATGGAACATAGAGCCCGGGCAGCATCCTGCCAACAAGGGAAACTGTACGCGGATTCTGGCAAAATGAACAAAAATTATAATTTGGAGGTGTTGAAATTGCTGAAAATTTGGGGCAATTATTATCTGGATGCGAACCGCGTGTGTTATACGTTGAAAAAGGCGCATACGAAGGCCGATGGCGGGGTGGAGTACAATATTTGTACCTATCATACAAGGCTGGAGGAGGCGCTGGCAGAAGCTGTAAGGCGCACGATCCGGGAGGGAGTCGCCAGCGGGGAGCTGAAGGAATGGGAGCAGGTGCGTGCTGAACTCCAACGACTGGAGAGCGAGGCGCGGGGGCTGTTGCAGTCCATCTGCCCGGCGGACAAGGCTTTGGCCTTAACTCTGAAGAGCAACAAATGTGCATAATGAAAGGAAAACAGATATGATCGAACTTTACTTCAATGATGCGAATCTCCTGCCCGAGAACCGTGAAGAGGAGCAGTATGCAGAGGCGGCACGCAACAACATTTTGGCTGGAAAAACGGCTGACACGGAGATGTGCATCCTGCCCTGCTTTTACGATGCTCCGCTGCACAAGGGGCTGCTGTACCATCTGAACGACGGCACAACGCTGCGGATCAGACCTGTTCTGAATGAGGCGGGAGAGCCGGAGCTGCTCATCAGATGCGTTACGGAGGAGACCGTTGAGGAAATGTACCAGAGGGTCTCGAATTACGACAAGGAAAAGGAGCTATAACATGGTTAAAAATAACGTAAAAGAGAATCTGTTTGATGATGAAGAGGAAATCTATGTGAACCTGAATGATCTGGTGAACCTCAGAGAGTCGGCGGAACTCAAGGAAGCCGCAGATGCATTTGAACGCTACTTGGAGGACTATGCGCTGGCAACAGGAATGCCGCAGAGCGTCTTGTCGGATATCTGCCATCTGTCTGTACAGGCAGCACACAGAGGAATGGAATTCTGCTTTATGAAAGGGTTCGAGCTGGGCGCTCGTGTAATGCGAAGCACACAGGAAGAGGAGATGATGGAGGGGTGAAGCAGTGAGCAGAAGACAAGCAGCGGCATCATGGTACTACAGAACAAGCAAGAAGTTTGATAACACTAACCATGACAGCCTTTTAATCAACCAAACAGGAGGAACAAGACTATGACTGATATTTACATGAACGGTGCCGAGGTCCATGCCGAAACACCTGAAGAAGAGCGGGAAGCATCGCTGATTCTGAACGCAGCACTGTCCGGGAAAACGACTCCGGCGGACGGATGCATCTGTCCGGCTCAAAGGGATTCCACGGTCGGTAAAGGCTTTTCGATGCGTTTTTGCGATGGTACGGATATAACCGTTACCCCTACCTTAGATGTAGAAGGCAACCCCGAAATGGAGATCTGCTGCAACATGGGGGATGTCGTTGAGGAGACAGCAGAAGAGCCGACCTACTATTATGAAGTGACGTTTGAACCAAAGCCTGTGCTGCGAAGCTATATTGCTGCCGCGTATGATCTTTGCAATGAACTGACCGACAGTGAGCTTGAGCAGGTGGGGCATGACCGGAAAACGGGGCGCATTCGTCTGTTGCATGCGCTGGAAACGGTGGATGCACTGGCCGATTACAGCGAAGAGGCGGCGACGGAAGAGTTCGGAAATTATATGGATGCGAATTTTCCCAATGTGACGTTCAAGCCGGAGTTTGTAAATCCCAGGGCGGCACGATGGTGTGGAATGTAAAGGATAAGGAGGAGACTTATGATGGATAACAAGACCTGTAGAGTGGACATTTTGAGCGTATCGCTGGGGGATGAAGGCTATTTGATCATCCCTCGTGAGACGCGTGAGCTGTGTGAGCCGCTGGTCAAGGCCGCAGATGCGCTGGAGAGGGCGCTGGGGGATCTTCCGGTTGATGAGGCGGGCAAGAACAGAATCGCACGGTTGTCGGCAGAGCTGATGGCCCAAGCAGAACAATACGCTGTAGAGCTGGGGATCCAGGCATACTTGGAGTTTACCAGAACACTGAGCCCTGAGATGAATGCTGAACTTGAAGGGCACAAGGACAATGAGGTGCCAGAGACATGATTCGAGGCACAGAAGGTCAACAACGCCCCGGGAGGTGCTGCATAATATGTGGAACCTAAAGGTTGCTCCGTACCCCGCCGGGAAAGAGCTAAAAAATACGATTATAGATATGAAAAAGGAGATCAAAATGAGCTTTTTAAAGGATGTATTTCAGACCGCTGACGAGATCAAGCAGAACGAAGAGAAGTTCAAAAGTGCTGTGGAGGCAAGCTTTCATCAGCTGGATACGCTTGTTCGACCGTATCTGAGCGAAGTGCAGAACGAGACCCTATCTGAAATTCTGGAAGGGCTGGTTGCGTCCGTTGCCGAGCATTCGTTCCAAATCGGCTACAGCAGCGCCATGCAGACGTTTGCAGAAGCGGCGGCAGCACTCGAGGCGGGGTCCCATGTGCAACAGTAAAACAAAAACCGCCTTACCTGCGCCAACAGGTAAAGCGGCCATAGAGACGGGAATAGTGTGTGTTGATCTTTCCCGCCCCTATAATAGCACAGAACAAAGCGTTTGACCAGAGATTTTTTCTGGGTAGACGCTAACAAACCGGCGCATGGTCTGGCAGGATGGCTGGGCTGTGCGCCTTATATTATTATAGAGGATATCAATATGAGTGATGAAAAGACACGTTGGCCATTCGGTGGTTTTTTCCTGAAGCCGTCCGATGAACAGAACGGGACACATGAATATGAGGAATATCTACGCAACTGCAAGGAGAGCCCATTGACCGAGAAAGAGCAGCAGGAATGGACAGAAAGCGCCCGTGCAGCGATTGCAGAGCTGGAACAATTGAACGCAGAGCCGGAGCCCACCAGACAGGCAGCAGAGGCGGAGGGGATATCCGGTCCACAGATGCCAGAGCCCGCCGAGCTGCAGGAAGGGTGCTGTACCGGACAGGAGACAGAGGAAGCGCCGGAGGTGGTGCCCGCAGAAGCAATCGTGCCACTGGGACAGATAGGAGGGGATGCCCCGGCGGAGAAGGAGCGGTGGGCATATGCTTCAGGACTGATCGGTGATGCATTCCAGCATTGGGAAAATGGAAGAGTCCTTCTGGATATGGGAACCGGACGCGGCAAGAATGAATTTATCATTAAGAGGCTGGTGAGCTGGTGCGTTGATGAAATGCTGACAAATATGATCATAGGCCGGGTTCTATGCCTCTGCCCGCTAAAGACCCTTCACGCCGAGATGCTTCAACGCAGAATGGAAGCCGCCAATGCCGAGTCCGACGGTGAGCCAACGGAAATAGCAATGACCTATGATGGGTTGTACGAGTTCATGCTAGAAGTCCAGACCTACCAGTATATCGAGGCAAGATACAGGAATGACCCGGCATCGCTGAAAAAGTATTTGGCAAGGTTTAAGTACATCGTCGCGGATGAGTGTCACTATTTTACGGATTTTTCCTCTTATGGGATCAATACCTATCTGTCGCTGGAAGTGCTGCAGAAGGCCGAAGCCGACCATGTGGTTATCTATATGAGCGCAACGGGCGAGGAGACCTATAAGCTGCTGGAGGAGACCTCAAAGACTCCCGAAGGCCGCATCTACAAACTGCCGCAGGATTACCAGCATATCAAACAGAAATACTTCTATTCGAGGGAAAATCTGGTCATGATGCTAAAAAGTCTCCCGGAAGAAGAAAAAGCCGTTATCTTTGTATCGTCCGGCGAGGACCTGCTCAAAATGAAGGAGATATTCGGCGATACAGCTGCCTATTACTGCTCCGATAACAACCCGAAATACGGAAAGAGATTCAATGAGCTGACGGAATGTGTCAAGGACAGAGAGCTCCAAAAAAGATATTTTTTCACCACAAAGGCGTTTGGCATAGGCACCGAGATCAAAGACCGTACGGTAAAACACCTATATATTGACCAATGGAAGCCAACGGACATCATTCAGTCAGCAGGTCGAAAACGTCCACTTGATGTCGACGATACCTGCACGGTCTATTTTCGTGATTATGATGCGGACTGGTATTATGGTGACTTGAAGAAATTTAAGGCTATCGTGACAGAAGAGCTAAAGCCAGCAGTGGCATATCTTGCGGGGGCGGAGGCATTTGAAGTATTCCGAAACAGTGGAACGCCCGATAGTATCAACAAAAAAATAAGAAAGTGCAGGATCATGGAGTTCGATGATGCAAAGGGGGAATACCGCGTGAATCTGCTTGGCGTCCGACAATTGAAGCGTGAATTGGAGCTGCTCAACGAAATGCTCGAAACGTCATATAAGCAGGTCTTTGCAAAGTATGCGCCGGTGTTAGCAGAGAAAACGGTGCCGTATTGCTTTGACTCGGTGGCGGACTGGATAAAAGCGTACTTGAATCAGCCGATGTTGAAGGAAGAGATGTACGAAAGTATCATGGCCTTGAAGGTGTTCAAAGAGTATAAAGGACGTCCGATGGGGCAGGACATATTAAATCGTAAGCTTCAAATCTATGGCGTCGAGATCATTACAGTTCGAGAATTTAAGAGAAACGAGAATCGCAATAAAACATTATGGAAATTGATTCGGATATGATATGATTTTGGCGCAAAAATTGTACTTGCTCTATATAGAATAGGTACAAAAAATGAGCCAAATTTAGAAAACAGAATAGAGAACAAGAGAAGAAATTGTTTGTGAGTGATTTGTTATTCGTGAATACTTTGATGTCGAGCTTGCGAGATATTAAAGTGTTTACGAAAAAAGAGAAAGAAAATGAGGGGGTGGGAGAAGAAGAAAACCCACCGTGGATTCGATCTGAGGGAACCTGTTAAAGAATTGACGTGAAATAGTCAAAAATGAGAAGCAGTGGGGTGGTTTTCAAAATTTGAATATAGCTCGATGATGCGTCGATTTTGCACAAGTGTGGAAAATGCGATGATGCGTCGAATACTGCTAAATTAGTAAGCGTCTGCCCGACGGATGGCGTCACAAATCGTTCGGAGTTCAAAAGCTCGCCCCTCAAATAGAGGGTCGATAAACTGTTATCAAAATGATTACGGTTGGAAAAGCTCAGTGGACAAAACGACTGCTGAGATCCGTATTTTATTGATGGTGCAATCAATGAATATTATCTGAGTCGGTAAAAGTTCAACAGCGCTCAGATAGGGAGTCGTTATTTCGCAGTAGCCCTCGATTTGTGGGGCGCACAAAACTCCTCAGAGTAGATGACGGCTTTCTATGATGTTACGCAAGTTATGACGGACAATTTTACGGTATTTCGCTTTTTTGCGATTAACTGTTACCATCAACACCCGTCATTTTGACGGTGGTTGAAACCAAATCAAGACAGTTCCGTGTGTGACTCCCTACCTCAATTACCAAAGTGGTAATCGAACTCAATGGGTCAAGATAAGCTTTGTTGCATTGATGGAATCGCCATATGCGCCCCGTACCAAATAGTACACCCTCATCAAGACACAAAAATACCCCACTGCTCGGCATAGAGTAGCGGGGCGCTTGTTGTTGAGGGGCACTTATTTCAGAATAGAGAGATCGTCATAGCGGGCGACACCATTATAGAGCAGCTCGAGCATGGTCACAGCAGAGGGACGACCATTCAGAGGATAGCCAGCCAACTCCTGAACGCGATCGGGGCAGAGATCCCATGCGACCTTGGATGCCCGGCAGATCGTGCTCTGGACTGCTTTGGGCTCGTACAGCTTCTGGTCGGCAATGGGCGTGTAGATTTCTTTCTCTACAGCTCGCAGGCGGTTTTCGTCCTCGGCAATCAGCGTCAGAGCTTGTGATAGAATAATGTAGGCGTTCATGTTACGGGTGATCCCGACATAGCGCAGTACATCATTGATATGGGCGGATAAATTGGAAGTAACCATTTTGACATCATCCCCATTACATATATTTGGACCAGTTTTATCCAGTCCGAAATAATGTAACGCAAAATATGGCAAAACAGGCGAAAAGCGTCCAAATGCGTCGTAAAGTGCCGAAACATGTCGCAAATGTACGGCGGTGGCGTACACCAGCGGGGATGTGATGGGGGATAGGAGCACGGCAACTGGGCGTTGATACTATGGGGATACAGTCTACGAAGGTGTTGGTTTTGGGATGGGGCTGTAGCGAGGGATTTTCATGACATCGCGCAAGCTGTAACAAACAACTTCACGCGCTACAGTTCTTTTTCCATCAACCCGCATCAATTTGATGCTAGCTGAAAGTGGATCAAGACGAGCGTGATTGCGTGTGATTTCCGACCTCAAGTGTCAAATTGACATTCGAGCTCAGCGGGTCAAAGCCGAATTTTCGGCGCTCATAGAATCGCTGTATAGGCCTCGTACCAAACTGTACGCACCTGATGGATAACAAGAATGTTACCCGTGAGTTACCGTTTGAAGGGATATGGCAAATCACCGACCCCATCAAGAACGATGTGCGCAATTTTGCGCAGATGTAGACGGTGCTCAAAAATGCGAAAAAAACATAATCAAGTCGCAAATCCGCCGGGATGTACTTCTCGACTGGACACACAATAAAAATTGCCCTACTACTCACAATTGAGCGGCAGGGCTTTTATATTGGGGTTGGTTATTAAATTAGGGCGGTTTTATGTCATGCCCCGGGACGTGAAGCATCAAAGCTCTTCGATTATGAACTTTACATACGGAAGGGCAGGATTTTTTGCCTGTGTTTCACATAGTAATGGTTCGATAATATCCCGATACTTTTCTGCTTGCTCTCGTGATTCAAATTCTTTCTGATACAGGATATTTGTTTTCCCTGTATACGTTGAAAGTTCTTTGAGTACGAATTTATTTTCAGCCATAAATCTACCACCTTTTGCTGAAATGGAACTGGTCAGTCCTCCCACGGCTCTTTCTTTTTCTTCGGAATCGGAATATTGTGCTTTCTAGCGTTTTCTTCAAAGGTTCTATGCAGTTCGGCTTGCTGGTCACGTTCTAACTTTTGTCGGTGAGCGCTTGCTTTTTCCTCTTGAAGCTCGTTAAATTTTGCGGCTTTGTATTCACGATACTCCCACCAAGGCATCCAATCAGGATAGAGCCATTCCGGGTATAGCTGCTTGATTTGGGGCGTATTGGTCCCGGTGTAGTGCTTGTTAGCCATGTTGTCCCTCCTGTGCTTTTGGACAATAGAGCCTTTTCGAAAAAAGATATTGTATACAATCACTTTTTCTTTTTGGAAATGGGAATGCCGTGCTTTTTAGCATTTTCGACAAAGGCATTGTGCCGATCGGCTTCCTGATTTAATTTGTCATGCGCTACTCTTGCTGCTCTTGCTGCACTTGCACGCGATTCTTGATATTCGTGATATCTCTGTGCAGACATCCAATTCGGGTAGACCAAAACATGTTTGCTAGCTGCGCGGCTTTCTGGCGGCGGATAACGCTTGGGGCCTTTCATGCTTTCCTCCTTACCGCAGCTTTCTCATCCACTCCCTCGACCGCTGGTTCTGTCGTTCATAGAAAGTGACTCCTGTCACATCGTTCACGACAACATCATCATACGGAATGCCTTTTTCGTTCAGATGGGCAATAAACCAGCGCTTCTTACAATAACAATATGGGGTTTTGTATGGATTTCCGTACTCACTCGCAGGCTTACCGCATGCATTATATACGTCACCACACATACTCCACCACTCTTTGCGGACACGATCTCGCATCCGAAGGACATCTGGTGTACCGTGATAACCATATGCTTCACCAAATTCATAATCAGCTTTCTTTCGGCTTACACTTTGACCGACACTGACTGCGCCAGAAGCACCAAGCTCCAGTAGACTCAAAACAAACGATACTGCTCCACTCATAACGGTTCCCTCCTGATTCTATGTTGGTTTCTTTTGACTGACTGAATAATATCACACTTGATGTCCAACTAATCGGATTTTCAAGTGCGCTTTTAAAGATTTTCTGGCTTTTGTGCTGATAAGTGCTCCCAAATCATCCGTTCCAGTGTCGGGCGGGTGACGTGAAGAGCTTCGGCCAGTTGTCCTTTGTTCAGTTCCCGGCGGGTGTAACGATCATATAGGGCAGGAAAGTTATCGGGCATGGCGACCTTCTTGCATCCATTATAGACCCCGTTCCGCTTGGCGATAGCGATTCTCTCCCGCTGTCTGTCCAGCAGATTTTGCCGCTCAAACTCATTGATGGCTGCAATCATGGTCAACATCAGCTTTCCGGTAGGGGTTCCGGTGTCGAGGTTTTCTTTGTTGCTGACCAGATGCACACCCTTGCTCTGTAACCGCTCCACGATCTCCAGCAAGTCCTTGGTGCTGCGTGCGAGGCGGCTGAAGTCGTGAATATAGACGGTATCCCCTTCACGTACATAGTCGAGCATGGCTTGAAGTTGAGGCTTGTCCATGCTTTTACCGCTGATTTTTTCGGTGAACCACTTCTCGATGCTGTGCTTCTTGAGCGCTTCGATCTGGCGAGCCTCGTTCTGTTCTTCGGTGCTGACGCGGACGTATGCGACCTTCATAGGATGTACCTCACTGGCTGATATGAAAAATAGGGTCAGAGATGAGAGAAACTATTGAAAGGAAAGCCAAAACTGACCCTAAATTATAACTTTTTGATGGTTGTTCGGACTGCAAAATAGAGTACACTCTACTTTTTAACTGTGTTCTCCCTTAACCAGATAGTCCAGCGTGGTATGAAGGTAGTCAGCCAATAGCAAAGCAGACTTCAAATCAGGTGTTCTCCGTCCAGTCTCCCACAGACTAATAGCCCGGCGGGACAGGTTGAGGTCATCGGCTAACTGCTGCTGTGATAAGCCTGCATCCTTGCGCAGTGATACGATTCTGGTACTGATGGTTTCCATGATATCGCTCCTCTTTGTATGTGCACTCACAAAATGGACTACTCTCACTCGTCCCTTGCCTCTCTGTCTCTGAGATACTTAGTCAGCCTTCACGAACAGCTCCATGCAGTCCGCACAGATGACCCGCACTTCCTTGGTGCTCCGGATGATGGTGCTACACTTAGGACATACCCACCGCCGGGTGCTGCTCTTTGCCTTGGGCGGTTTCGGTGCGCCGGTCTGGCTGCTGCCGGGGGCCTTGCTGCCTGCTCCGGTGCCTGCCATATCCGACCATGCTAGCCGCTCACCCATCTGGATATCCTGCCAGCCTTGGAAGATGATAAAGTCCAACAGCTCTTCGGACGGGCTCGTGATGGTCCAGCCGTACTTTTCGTGGTGTTCGACGGTCAAACCGTGTGCATCTGCCTGCTCCTTAAAGCGCCGGTTGTGGTAGACCCCATTGTTGCTGGTGTCCTTGATGCCGGTCTCCATGCAGTACTCGTGCACCATCTCATGCAGCAGGGTGGAAGCGGTCTCCTCGATGGGGCGGTCAAGGGTGGCCGACGAAATATTGATCTCGTACTTGTTCTCACCGCCTGCCTGCCAGACCTTGGAACAGGTGATATGACCATAGGCGGACGGGGTCTTTTTCAGGCTGATGATGGGCTCGGGCAGCTTGCCTGCAAAGTAGTGCTTGTTGAGCTCGCGGAACATCTTTTCCAGCTGACCAGCGGCGCGGGAGGTTTTGACAGTCTGTTTCATCTTATGAACTCCTATTCTCTTTACAAAAAAGAGGGGAGCGGCTATAATAGTCTTGTAATCTGAACCGCTCCCCAGCGGTCTTTACTGGCTCTTGTAAATGCAGTTTCCTAGGCGGCATTTGCAAGGGCTTTTCTTTTTAGGTGATGCTCAGGCGGGTGCCTGTGACCGTTTTGCTGTACTGGTCGTACAGGTCGGGGGCAACGGCCTTGATGGCTTTGCTGTCAAGCCGGGTGCTGGAGAAATCGGATAGGCGGACTTTGTGGCAGCCTACTTCCAGATAGTTGGTGGAACGCTCAGCCAGTGCCTCACGGATCTGGATCTTCAGCTGCTCCTGTTCAGCCTGTGCAGCCTCGATCAGTTGGGCAGCCTCCTTGTACTGCTCGACAAGGGTCAGTAAAACGTTGATACTCATGTGTGTACCTCTCTTCAAATCGTTGGTGAATGGTCGGATGTGAGAACCGGTGTTCCCGATGGCATGAGTATAAACTATTCACGGGAATATATCAAGATGGAATATTGTACAATGATCCGGGCGCAAATTTGTGCAAAACGTATATTCACGAGAATAGGTAACAGATGATATAATAAGCACTATAATGTACGGGAGGAAAAATCAATGGCAAAGACGAGTGCAGCACAACAGCGTGCAGTTCACAAATATGTGAAGAATAATTATGACCGTTTGGAGCTATCGGTGCCAAAAGGAGAAAAAGCGGCTATCCAGCAGGCAGCGAAACAGGCGGGGCAAAGCGTAAACGCCTATATCTACGAAGCGGTATGCGCCAGAATGCAACAGGAAAACGCTATGTCAGACACCCCGGGGGTAGTTAAAAATCTGGTAAGGGACACTGACCCGGTAGAATGAGATAGTTGTTCCATCTCCCCAGACCGAATTAGAATCTAGCAGCAAAAGGCCTCTGCCTTTCACAGAAATGTGATGGGCAGGGGCCTTTTAGCGTAAAAAAAGCCTGACCCATGCAAAAGAGCACAAATCAGGCTGACAATGGATATGAAATTCTAAAATTCACTTAGAAAAGAGAGTACGCGTTGCAGGGAAAGCCGAGCAGATCGTTCGGTGAGCTATTGGATCTCTTGCTCCAGTTCATCGAACAGCGCACAGGAAAAGAACTGACCAAGCGTGATATCAAGACCATCACAGAGCTTTTTAATGGTGACGATGGACACACGCTGACGGGATGGGTCGAGCATACTATATACCGTAGATGGTGTTACACCGGCACGGGTCGCTAACTCGTTGGGGCGTATCCCACGCTGGTCGCAGAGTTGTTCAAAGCGTTTGGCAACGGCATCTTTTACAGTCATGATGAAGTTCACCTCAACATGATAGTACAGAAGTTCGTGCGGTTTTACGTACGCAGTTGCGTATATCGTGAAAGTATTTTATGCTGTAGAGAATATGTGGCTGCGTAACGACAAAGAATATATTTAACAAAAATGTATCCTCCACATGGAAAATGGAGGACTGTGAGCAAAATATGGCGTTATTCAATTAGATTTAACGCTTTTCCGCCCCTCATAGACACCTGATGGGAAAATATCCGATTCATCTCCCGACGCTTTCGGATCAGGTCAGAATGCACATAGCGCTGCAAGGTGATGTTGGCGTTGGCATGTCCCAACAGCTCGCTAAGGGTCTTTACATCGCACCCCGCCTGCAGACAGGTCGTTGCAAAGGTGTGGCGCAGCGCGTGCGGGCGCACTTGACGGACAGTCGCCTGCTTCAGATACGCTTTGATGCTTTTCCGATAGCAGCGGGGTTCGGTTGGCTTGGACTCGCTGCCGGACAGGAACCATGCAGCATTGCTGGCGCTTCCGCGCATCTTTTTCAGCAAAATAAGCAGCTGCTTTGGAAGTGGAATTTCCCGGCGGGAGGTGCGGGTTTTGGGTGTCTGGATGACCACCTTTGTATGGCCGTTTCCACAGGAAATTCTGCAGACCGTCCGATTGATGTTCAGCGTGCCGAGTTTCAGGTCAAAATCGCCCCATTGCAGGCCGCAGATCTCACCAATTCGAAGCCCCAATTCCAGCCCCAGTAGTAAGCCGATTTTGCGAGGCGTGGGGTTCGCCTGTACATATTGATGAAGTCGCTGCTGTTCCGCCGGGGAGAGAGGCGCAGAAATTTTGTCGATGGCTTTTGGCAGCGCAACTTCCAGCTCCATTGGACGAATCAAACGTAAATGAGCGGCATATTTGCAGATACGTCGCAGCATGGAGAGACATTCCCGGGCAGAGGAGTTTCCCAGCGGTTTGTGTGCGGCATCTGTGGGCGCAACGATCTGCTGCATGGCCCGCTCCAGAAAGCTTTCCTCAAGGGATGCAACGGGCACTTTGCTCAAAACCGGAAGAAGATACTTGTGCAGTGTGTATGAATAATGCGCATAGGTGGATTCTTTTATACTGTTCCGCAGGGAATGCAGCCATACCTCGGCCAGTGCTTCAAAGGTCAGGTCAGTTCGATTCAGGTTGTAAAAGCCTGCCTCGGCTTTCCTTTGAATCAGCACCCGTTTGACCTCCACATAGGCCGTTCCGTAAACGTAACCCCACTGGATCTTCCCCTCCGGTGTGCGCGCCTTGATGTACCTGCCTTCCCACCGACCGTCCTTACGCTTGCGAATGTTTTCTCCCCGTCGCGCCATCGCTGTCTCCTCCTGCTGTTTAGACCCTCATCTGACCCCTTATTTTCTCATTCTTCGTTTACAGCTGGAATTATTATACAGAACTGGGCATGACACAAAAACAATCCGGCCTTCGCGATGTTTTTTCAGGGTCAAATGTGATACATTTATGATGATTTCTATTGAATCCCAGATATAACCATGATAAAATAAGATGAGATTATAGACAATGATGTCAAAGGGACGGTATCCTCCATTTTCCATGTGAAGGATACCCCTGAATTGCGGAAAGGGGTGAACTAGGTGGCACTGCGTCTGTTTGAACACAACGAGAAAGCATATCATGCGGCAGTCCGGATGATGGAGCAGTATGGCAAGGCCGCCATTGTCCACCCGACCGGCACTGGAAAGAGCTACATTGCGTTCAAGCTGATCGAGGACAACCCGGAGAAGGTCGTGATCTGGCTTTCTCCCAGTGAATATATCTTCAAGACCCAGCTGGAAAGCCTGAAAAGGAACGACCCTGATTTTCCGTTGGTAAACGTTCACTTTTACACCTACGCTAAGCTACTGTGCTGTACGCAGGCACAGCTGGAGAAAATAGCGGCGCAGGAGCCTGCCTATATTATACTCGATGAATTCCACCGTGCCGGTGCGGAATGTTGGGGCGAAAGCACGGTGGCTTTATTGAAGTTATGCCCGGACGCGAAACTGCTGGGGTTGACAGCAACAAACATCCGCTATCTGGATAATAACCGCGACATGGCCGAAGAGCTTTTTGATGGCTGTGTTGCGAGCGACATGACCCTTGGCGAAGCAATCGTCAGGGGTATTTTGCCTGCTCCGAACTATGTGACTACCGTCTATCAGTACCAGAAAGACTTGGCACGCTATCAGACAAGGGTGGATAATCTGCGTTCTGCTGGAATTCAGGACGTAAATCAAAAATATCTGGATGCCCTGCGCCGGGCGTTGGAACAGGCGGATGGTCTGGACAGGGTCTTTGCCCATCATATCACGAACAAGTCCGGAAAGTACATCGTGTTCTGCGCCAACAAGGAGCACATGGACGAAATGATCTCTCATGTGCCGGAGTGGTTTGCAAAGGTGAATGCGGAAGTGGCGGTGTACGAAGCCTATTCGGATGACCCTGGTACAGACAAGGCTTTTGCCGACTTCAAGGCGGACGAGAGCGATAAATTGAAGTTGCTGTTCTGCATCGACATGCTCAACGAGGGAGTTCATGTAGAAGGCATTTCAGGTGTCATCCTGTTCCGGCCTACTATCTCACCTATTATCTACAAACAGCAGATTGGCCGTGCACTAACTGCGGGGGATAATTCCGCTCCACTTATCCTCGATGTTGTCAACAACTTCGAAGGACTATGCAGCATTGCGGGTCTGCAAGGCGAGATGCAGGAGGCAGTCCATCGGCTCTATGCCAACGGCGAGGGCGATAAGATCGTCACCGAGCGGTTTGAGGTCATCGAGCAGGTGCACGACTGCCGGGTGCTGTTTGAGCGGCTGCAAGCAAGCTTGTCCTCTAGTTGGGACCATTATTTTTCGGAGGCAAGCATTTACTATGCGGAGCATGGTAGCCTGAATATTCCAAAGCGTTATACCACACCAGCGGGATTGAGCCTTGGCGAGTGGCTGACGACCCAGCGCCGTGTCCGTGCGGGACAGATTCCGGGGAACTTGACCGAACAGCAAATCGCACGGCTGGACAGCATCGGGATGGAGTGGGGCAACCGCAACGATGCCGCATGGGAACGTGGTCTGGAAGAAGCGAGAAAATTTCGGGAACAGTTTGGGAATTTGCAGGTTCCGGCGAAATACAAAACGAAAGATGACTATCCTCTGGGAAAGTGGATCAACAATGCGCGGAAACGCCGAAACGATGGAAAGCTGACGGAAGAGCGCATTCGACAACTGGATCAGATGGGAATGATATGGAGCGTATTTGATGCCAAATGGGAACAGGGATATGCACTTGCGGCAGTCTATGCGCAGGAGTATGGAAATCTGGATGTTCCACGAGATTATAAAACAGCAGATGGAAAAACGCTTGGTCGCTGGATTCAAAATCAAGAACTAGCCTATGAGCAGAAAAAGTTGTCTGCGGATCAGATTAAACGACTGGAAACCATAGGAATGCAGTGGGGCAGTCGCTATGACCGACAGTGGAATGAGGTTTATCAGGCAGCGAAACGGTATTTTGAGGCAAATGGAGACCTTGATGTCCCGGCGGCCTATGTTTCACCGGAGGGCTATGCCCTTGGAAAATGGGTGCGGCGGCAGCAGTATGCATATCGGAATCCGGAGAAGAGCAATGCAATTTTATCACAAGAGCGCATTGAGTTGCTGGATGCCGTTGGAATGCAGTGGGAGAAACCGGACTCGTGGCAGCACCGGTACGAACTGGCGCAGGAATATAAAAAGCAATATGGAAATCTGGAGATTCCGGCGAAATATAAGACTGCGGATGGCATCTGGCTTGGCCGGTGGATATACAACCAGAAGCGGTTGCTGCAAGGCGAGCCGGAAAAGTTGAGCGAAGAACAAAAGAAAAAGCTAAAGGAGTTATTGGGGTATTATGTCAAAATTTCAGCATGATGTGATGTTGAAAATCGCAAAAATCATCGATCTGGTAATGATTACAATTCCATTTGCACTTTGTTGGGAACTGTATTATTCATATCAGGTCTATGCAAAGTTTGGCTGGAAGGGCAATTGGGCCATGATCGGTCTGTTTGCGGTGTTGTTCTTTCTGTTGGGTAAAGTCTACGATGCGTTCTGGATGTCTTTGCAGCGCATTTCAGAGTTGATCTACGGACAGGTACTGGCAGCCATGGCAACCGATGGCATTCTGTACATTGTCATCTGCCTGATGGCCCGGCGGCTCTGCAATCTTCTGCCGGGCATCGCAGCGATTGCCGGACAGATTCTGATGGCTTCAATCTGGGCGAAGTTGGCGCATGGATGGTACTTTAATACATTCCAGGCCCAGCCGACTGCAGTCGTTTATGATGTTCGTCATGGATTGGAAAAGCTCATCAATGAGTACGGTCTTTCAAAAAAATACGATGTCAAGATGACCTTGAACGTTGAGGAATGTCTGAACGACCTGAGCCTGCTGGATGGAATGCAGAGCGTGTTCATCAGCGGTGTCCACAGCCATGAGCGCAATATCATCCTGAAATACTGTGTGGGACAGGGTATCAATGTGTTCGTGATCCCTCGTGTGGGCGATGTGATTATGAGCGGTGCCCAGCCGATGCATATGTTCCATCTGCCCATGCTGCGTGTGGGCCGCTACATGGCAAGTCCGGAGTTCTTGTTTGTCAAGCGTGCCATGGATATTGTGATCTCGCTGGTGGCACTGGTTATCCTGAGTCCAGTGTTTCTGATTACGGCTATTGCAGTCAAATCCGATGGTGGTCCTGCTTTTTACAAGCAGGTTCGCCTGACCAAAGACGGTAAGCAGTTCGAGATTTTGAAGTTCCGCTCCATGCGTGTGGATGCCGAAAAAGACGGTGTGGCGCGTCTTTCCACTGGTGACAAAGACGACCGTATCACGAAGGTCGGCCATATCATCCGAGCCTGCCGTCTGGACGAGCTGCCCCAGCTTCTCAATATTTTGAAGGGAGACCTGTCCATTGTGGGCCCTCGTCCGGAGCGCCCGGAAATCGCTGCACAGTACTGCGAGGAGATGCCAGAGTTTGCGTTGCGGCTTCAGGCCAAGGCTGGTCTGACTGGCTATGCACAGGTGTACGGCAAGTACAACACCACCCCCTACGATAAGCTGCAGATGGACCTGATGTACATTGCACATCCCAGCCTGATTGAGGATCTGAAGATCATGCTGGCAACAGTGAAGATTTTGTTCATGCCGGAGAGCACGGAAGGTGTAGCAGAAGGTGCGACCACGGCGATGGGGCAGGAAAAGTGCGAGGAGAGCAGCAAATGAAAAAGGCAATTATGTTGATCAACGATACGACCTATGCATTTAATTTGCGTGGTGCCGTTATCGAGAAGTTGATTGATGAAGATTTTGAAGTGGTAATTGTCGGTCAGTTGTTGAAGCATCAGGATAAGTTAAAGGCACTGGGTGCCAAGTTGATTGGCGTTGAAACCGGCCGTCATGGCACTAATCCAATCTCTGATTTGCAGTTGATGCATACTTACAAGAAAATTTTGAAAGCTGAAAAGCCTGATGTTGTCCTTACATATAATATCAAGCCGAACGTGTATGGTGGTATGGCATGTCAGCAATTAAAAATTCCGTATCTTCCGAATGTAACCGGCCTCGGTACTCCGGTGGAAAATCCCGGTCCTTTGCAGGCACTGACGACCCGACTTTACAAGATGGGCGTGGCCGGTGCAAGCTGCATCTTTTTCCAGAACAGCGAAAATCAGCGCTTCTTTGAAACGCACAAGATGATGCCGAAGCATGCGAAGATTCGGTTGTTGCCGGGATCTGGCGTAGATTTAGAGAGTCATCCAGCGTTTCCGTATCCAGACGGCGAGGCAGTGCACTTCCAGTTTACATCCCGAATCTTGAAGGAAAAGGGAATCGACCTGTATCTTGCTGCGGCCAAACGAATCCATGAGGAGTACCCCAACACAGTGTTCCATATCTGCGGCGGCTGTGACGATCCTGCCTATGAAGAGATCTTGAAGCAGGCACAGGAGGCTGGAGATGTGGTCTATCATGGCCAGCAGAAGGATATGATTCCATTCCTGAAACAGGCGAGCTGCATCGTGCATCCGTCCTACTATCCAGAGGGAATGAGCAACGTGCTCTTGGAGGGTGCGGCCAGTGCCCGACCCATCATTGCCACAGACCGTGCAGGCTGCCGGGAAACAGTGGAAGATGGAGTGTCCGGATTCCTGATTCCCATTCAGGATGAGGAAGCTCTAGTCCATGCGCTGGAACGGTTTATGCAGATGACGCCAGAGCAGCGGAAAGCCATGGGTCTGGCCGGTCGTGTAAAGATGGAACGGGAGTTCGACCGAAAAATCGTGGTGAAAGCTTACTTGGAAGAGATTCAAGCGTTGGAGGGGAACGATGAATAAATACATCAAGGCGGTATTTTGTGTTCCGCTTGCAGGAATCAAGTATGCCATCCTGAAGATTGAGAATGGTGGACGGTTCCATGCTGTCTTTCCGGCAATTATGTCGCCGATGACCGAAGTCACCATAGACGGAAAATCCGAACTGCGCATTGCGAAAAAGTTGAAAATGCATAATGGCGCAAAGATCCGCGTTCGCAAAGGCGGAAAACTGGAAATTGGCAAAAACTTTGGAATGAGCAATGGCTGTGTTGTTACTGCCTACGACCATATTAAAATCGGTGACAATGTGATGCTTGGTCCTAATGTTCTGATTTATGATCAAGATCATGATTATCAGGCTGAGGGAGGCGTTTCAGCTATGAAATTCAAAACTGCACCGATTACGATTGGTAACAATGTCTGGATAGGTGCCAATGCCCTGATTCTCCGGGGAACAACGATTGGGGATAATACTGTCGTCGGGGGAGGAACAGTCGTCAAAGGGGACTTCCCGGCAAACAGCGTGATTATTCAAAAACGGACAACGGAGGTTCGGCAGCAGCATAATGGAATCAATCAGAGTATTACATAATATCGCAAGTCTTCACTTTGGCGGGTCACAGGCTTTTGTGATGAATATTTATAACAACATTGACCGAGAAAAGGTTCAATTTGATTTTGTTGTTACGCCAGAGGAAAGGAAAGATTTATACAGTCAGGTGGAACAAATGGGAGGACGAATTTTTGTCTGCCCAAAGTATACTGGGAAAAACCATTTTGCATACTGTAAGTGGTGGGATGATTTCTTTACGGAACATCCGGAATATCATGTGATTCATGGACATGTGCGGAGTACGGCATCTATCTATCTGAAAATTGCAAAAAAGCATGGACTGGTAACAATTGCACACAGCCATAGCACCTCAAACGGAAGTGGCATTTCTGCTATCGTGAAGGATATGTTGCGACTTCCAATTCGGCATACAGCGGATTATTTGTTTGCTTGTTCCGACAAAGCAGGCAAATGGTTGTATGGAGAAAAGGCTACGGAACAGCCGAATTACCGGATGATTCCAAATGGCGTAGATTTGAGGCGCTTTGCGTTTTGTGAGGAAAAGCGGCAGCAGATGCGTCAGGATCTTGGAATTGCCGAAGATACTTTTGTTCTGGGACACATCGGGCGGTTCACAGTTCCCAAGAATCATCAATTTTTGGTGGAGTTGTTCGCAGAGTACCACGAAGAGAACCCCAATAGCAAATTGCTTTTGGTGGGTGATGGCGAGTTGTTTGAAACGGTGCAGCAGCAATGCACGCAGCTTGGAATCCGGGATGCAGTTATTATGGCAGGCAGTAAGACTAACACAGAGGATTACTATCAGGCCATGGACGTATTTGTGTTTCCATCCTTGTGGGAGGGACTTCCGGTTTCTGTAGTAGAGGCTCAGGCAAATGGGCTTCCATGTCTCCTGTCTGATGTGATAACACACGATGTTGATTTGACAGACCAAGTGAAGTATCTTGCATTGGCTAATAAAAAGGTATGGCTTTGTGAGGTTGCGAATCTTCAGAGAAAACCTCGAATTGCTGCCACAACAGAGAATATGGCGAAGCTGCAACCGTTTGATGCAACAGTGGTTGCAAAGCAACTTCAAAGTTTTTATCTGGAACAGGATGAAAGGGCAAGAAAATGAGTCAATATATATTGCGCCTGGACGATGCCTCCGATTATATGGATGTTAAAAAGTGGCAGCGGATGGAGGAACTTTTAGACCAGTATGGAATTAAGCCGTTGGTCGGAGTTATTCCGGACAATCGGGATTCATCTCTTACCGATACGTATGAACAAGACCCTGAATTCTGGGATAAGACTGCACGCTGGAAAGAAAAAGGCTGGGAGCTGGCACTTCATGGTTGCTATCACAAGTACACGACCAAGGAAGGTGGCATCAACCCGGTAAACCAAAGAAGTGAATTTGCAGGTGTCCCACTGGACAAGCAGAAAGAAATGATTCGGCACGGTGTTGATGTTTTGAAAGGCCATGATATTGAGCCGAAAGTGTTTTTTGCTCCTTCACATACATTTGATGAAAATACACTGGTGGCTTTGAAGGAAGAATCCGATATTCGAATCATCAGCGATACTATTGCAAATGATGTGTATTTTGAAAACAACTTCTATTTTATTCCGCAACAGTCTGGGCGGGTAAGAAAGCTACCGTTTAGAGTGGTGACGTTTTGCTATCATCCCAATATGATGAAAGATGATGATTTTGATGTTCTTGAACGGTTTCTCAAAAAAAACGCCAAGAGTTTTAGAATATCGATTACTGTAGGCAAAAAAAGAGGGCGGAATCTGTTGGACAGGGCTTTACGGGAACTGTATTTCCTGAGAAGATGACACATAGCTTGTCAGATGGAGCTTATTATGGATATGGACAAAAACAAAATAGATTGCATACACGTTGCCGTGATTGGAGGGGCTCATCATAATACACTCGGCGTGATTCGATCTTTAGGTGAGCAGGGTATCAAAAAAGAAAATATACATGTGCTCCTAATCGGAGACCATATTACAAATAGAAACATTATTTCTACCAGTAAATACGTGTTAGCACGGAATGTCAGTCACAATGAGTCTTGCGAAAAAATAGTCATGTGGTTAAGAAAACTGGCGGAGGATGGAAAAAAAAGGGTGGTTGTGTGCTGCTCTGATGGAGCCTCTGAGGTAGTAATATCAAATAAGCAAGAGCTATCGGACAACTTTTATTTACCATCGAGTAAAATTGACATTAGTCAGTTAATGGAAAAAAATGTGCAAGATGCAGTTGCAATAAGTTGTGGACTTCATGTTCCTCAAAGCACCGTTATTACACAGGGAAACGATTTTAAATGGAATCGGTTTCCGTGTATAACAAAGCCCTTAAAAAGCGTTATTGGTGCGGGGAAATGCGATATTTGCATTGCGTCTTCTTATAGTGAATTGGAATCCATACTTGGGAAAATTGAAGCCAAAGAAGTTCAAATTCAGGAGTTCATTTTAAAGAAAATGGAATTCCAGTTGATTGGATGCTCCCTAGATGGTGGAGAGACGATTATTATCCCCGGGTACACGAGGATTTTGCGGCAGCCACGCAATACAAACACGGGTTATCTAGAGTATTCGCCGATTGAAGGTCTTGATTATGATTCAGAAGCAGTTCATGAATTCATAAGAAAGATAGGTTATAGCGGCTTATTTAGTGTTGAGTTCATCCGTGATGAAAATAATAAGGATTATTTTCTTGAAATTAATATGCGCAACGATGGAAACGCCTACTGTGTAAAGAGTGCTGGCGTAAACCTTCCGTTTATATGGTGCTACTATTCGGTGTTTGGGCAACTACCGAATTTGCCAATGACTTTTAGCAACTCAATTCGATTTATTCCGGATTTTAATGACTTAAAGGTCGCACTGTCACAAAAAAAGACCTTGGAGTGGTTTGCTGATTTTGCTAAAGCTGATTCGCATTCTATTTTCAATTCAAAGGATATTGGACCTTTTTTTGTCGAAATCGAGAATCAAATAAAGAGACATATTTAACAATTTGATTGTAAAAAATATACGAATATTCACAAGAGAGAACAGACATGAGTAAGATTGTATTTTATGTAAATGCTATAAATGGCGGCGGCGCAGAGCGTGTCATGGTGAACTTGGCAAAATATTTTTCTGAAAATGGATACGACACTACTTTGGTCACGTCTTTCCGGGATACATGGGAGTATCCGCTTGCGGCGACTGTAAGACGGCTTACGCTGGAAGAAGTGGAAATCAAGCAATCCAGAATAAAAAGAAATTTTAGCAGAATCAAGAAATTGAGAGATTTATGCAAATCTGAGAAGCCCGACATACTTGTTTCATTTATGGAAGAGCCGAATTTTCGTGCAATATTAGCGACAAGAGGATTGCCTGTAAAAACACTGGTTTCTGTTCGGAATGATCCTAACAAGGAATATGCAGGAAAAATAGGGCAGTTTGTAGGCAAAGTGTTGCTTCCGATGGCGGATGGCTGTGTGTTCCAGACAAGCGATGCACAAAAGTGGTTTCCGGAGCGCTTACAGAAAAAATCACGAATCATCTATAACGCCGTTAAGGAAGAGTTTTACCAAGTGGAGCGCACACCAGTGCGAGGTGAGATCGTTACCTGCGGTCGCCTGACAGAGCAGAAAAATCACAGATTGCTGATAGACGCATTTGCAGAGGTGCAAAAAATCTATCCCTTTGCAACACTAAAAATTTATGGAGAAGGCGTACTTCGGGAAAAGCTCCAGAATCAGATCGAGTCACTGAATCTAGATGAAAAAGTTTTTCTGATGGGAGCCACCAATGATGTAGCAAAAGCGCTCCAAACGGCAGATTTGTTTGTGCTTTCTTCTGATTATGAGGGAATGCCCAATGCACTGATGGAGGCGATGGCGGCCAGCGTACCGTGTATCTCTACAGATTGTCCTTGTGGTGGGCCAAGGGAGCTATTTGGAGAGGATGCTTCCGATAAACTGGTTCCGTGCAATGATTCTGCACAACTGGCAGAAGCGATTTGTAAAGTTCTAGAAACCACTAAAGATGGCATGACGGAAAAAAGGCATGCCGAAACATTTAAGCCAGACAGGGTTAATCAAATGTGGAAAGACTATGTCCACGATATAATTTGTTTGTCTAGATGACATCAAGAGGGCTACAATGCGAAAAAAATCGTCACGAGGAAATGATAATGGAGAATAAAAGAACTGGCTTAAAAAAAATTGTCGGAACAGTTCTGATTTTGCTTTTTTCGATGTATACATGCAGGAGTCTTTATTTGGCATTTGATAAAGACAGTTACTCGCCAATATATGCGTTTCTTTCGCTAAACATTGCAAGACTATGTGTGCCGATTGGATGTCTGTTTTTATTGTGTGAACGAAAAGTAAAACAATATGATTTGGTATTGGTAACACTGCCTTTATCATACTGGTTGATGCAAATGGTGCACTCTTACGGCAGCTATCAGGGCGGTGGAGAGCTTACCTTCCTCACGTCCGTAATATTTGTTCTTTTACCAACAAGAGTAAAGAAACAAATATTTCAATGTGTCTATCAAATTATCCAGCTTAATAATATCATATCTATTATTTTATGGATTGATTTTTTTCTATTTAATCGTGCCGGATTTCAAAGAGTTCTTTTTTATACTCAAAATGGTTTGGAAACGGCATATTACTACAAATTTGGCATATTTGCAATTTATACCTATGGTGATCACACTTATCGGTTGTGCGGAATATTCAATGAACCTGGTGCGTTGGGAACTGCATGCGCTTTACTTTTTATCTGTACATTTAGCAAAACTAAATGGTGGGAAAAACTTCTTCTTCTTACTGCAGGAGCGCTCACCGTTTCATTTGCTTTTGCACTGCTGATTTTAGGATTCGTGGCTGTTTATCTTTGTCAAAAAAAGCCTTCCAATATTATTTTTATTATAGGTATTATTTTGATGTTTTTTTTCGTGTTGCCAAACATAGATTTTCATAATAATGCGATAAATGAGCTTGTGGGTAGATTTGCCATCACAAAGTCTGGATTGGCAGGGGACAATCGAACGAACAGTGTATTTGATGCAGAATATGCAGAATTTTCAAATTCCATCTATTATTGGTTTGGAATGGGAAGCGGAGCGGTATTGGCTTCCGGCGTAGCAAGCTATAAAAGCAGCTTTATGGTTCCCTTTGGAATTATAGGAACCAGCTGGTTATTGGGCAGTTGGCTGTTTGCGGCATTGAAATGTAGCAAACAAGATAAAATGTGTTTGATCTATGTAATGTTCTTTTTTGTATCCTTGTATCAAAGGCCGTATGCTATCATATCAATTTGGGGATATATTTTTCTTTTTGGTGGAATCGAGTGGCTGAAAGATTCAACGAATAATATTCTAGGTGAAACCTAATGATTAAAATTTTACGTTTTATGGTTTAGAGCATAAAATATGGGAGGTAAATATATTAATGAAAATCAGTAAAGCTTTATACCAAGCAATAACAGACCGTAAGATAAGGTTTTCCTATCTAACAAAATTGGGTGTTTTCAACGGCCTGTCAGATGAGCAGTATTTGAAGTTAAAATATAAAAATGTATTCGGCAGAGATCTTGATTTGGAAAATCCAAAGACGTTCAACGAAAAACTCCAATGGCTCAAGTTGCACAACCGCAAGCCTGAATATACCGTAATGGCAGATAAATATTTAGCTAAAAAGTATATTGCTTCCAAAATTGGTGATGAGTACGTTGTTCCATTAATAGGTGTATGGGATAACCCGGAGGATATTGATTTTAATACGCTGCCGGACCAGTTTGTGTTGAAATGCAATCACAATTCTGGAACAGGGATGTATATCTGTGTAGATAAAAGCAAAATGAATATCGTGGCAGTAAAAAAAGAACTAGATAAAGGTCTAAAGGAAAATTACTATATTCAAAATCGAGAGTGGCCATATAAAAATATTCCGAGAAAAATTATAGCGGAAAAATTTTTGAAAGATGTAGATGATGAATGTCTTACAGATTATAAATTTTTCTGTTTTAATGGAAAACCGGAAATAGTTTATATTTCAAAAGATAATGCTGTAGATGCTAGAACAGATTTCTTCGATATGGATTTTAATCACTTGAATATACATATGAAGGATCCAAATGCAGATGTTCCTCCCTCTAAACCACAAGAATTTGAAAAAATGAAGGAGATTGCGACAATTCTTTCAAAAGGAATCCCTCATGTTCGAATTGATTTATATGACATTTTAGGAAGGATATATGTTGGTGAAATGACATTTTACCATAATGGAGGGTTTGGACCTGTATCGCCGGATGAATGGAATTATAAACTTGGTCAAATGATAACTTTACCAACAATTGAGAAGGAAACGCTATGATAAGGGTAGTACATTTCATTCACGGCCTGAATATGGGAGGTGCAGAGACATTAGTAAAAAACTATGCACTTCTGCTGGACAAGTCAAAATTTAATGTGACTGTTCTATGCTATACACGTTGTGACTCCCCTTATGAAACGATTCTGCAGCAGAACAATATTCCTGTTGTCTATCTTTGCGATGAAATGCCTTTTTATGAAAAAACGGGCTTGATTGCGAAACTAGTAAATCGTTTTCAACGGTATTGGTTGGTTCGTCGGGAATTGCAGCGGTTGGATCCAGATATTGTTCATTTTCATTTGTCATTAAGTGATTACGTTAGATTTTCAGGACTCAAAAAGAGTGTAAAGCTATTTTATACACAACATTTCAGCGCAGAGGTTTGGAAATCAGAAAACGCGAGTGATATTCAAAATCTAAAATGGTTAATGAAGCATTATCAGGTTCAGCCGATAGCATTGAATGCTTCGATGTGTGATAGTATGAACAAGATACTCCAGACTGATAATACAAAGATATTAAACAATGGAGTGGATTTGTCTGAATACAGTAGACAATATGACCGTAACAAGAAACGTATGGATTTGAATATTCCACAGAATGCTTTTTTGGTTGTTCATGTTGGAAGATTTAATTCTGTCAAGAATCATGAATTTCTTATAGATGTTTTCAAACAGATAAAAGAACAAAGAGCCGAGGCGTTTCTTCTTATGATTGGAAAAGGAGAAACGGAACGGCAGGTTGTGGAAAAAATTAAGGCCGAAGGGCTTGATGGTTCCTATAAAATTCTCCATGATCGGACGGATGTCGCAGAGATTTTACAAGCAAGTGATGCGGCAGTATTTCCATCAATTGTGGAAGGATTGGGCATTGCAGTAATTGAAATGCAGGCAGCAGGCTTACCATGTGTTGTATCTACGGGCGTGCCAGATAATGCTTGCATCTCGAATAAATTACAGTTCTTGAGTCTTGAGTTGAGTGCGATGGAATGGGCGAGAAAATTGCTTGAAATGTGCGAGGATACAACACCGATTCAATATTCAGGCATCGAGGAATGGGATATTCGACATAATGTGAAGCAGCTGGAACAAATGTATGAAGAGGCAATGATGAATGGCTGACAGCAGAACTAAGAATACAACAAGAAATATTATATCAGGACTTTTCTATCGGTGTGTAGGAATACTGCTTCCTTTTATAAATCGAACGGTGATCCTGAGGGTTATGGGGGCGGAATACACAGGGATTTCAACCCTGTTTTCGTCAATTTTGGGAATGCTGAGTTTGGCGGAATTGGGCTTTAATTCGGCGATTGTATACTCTATGTACAAACCAATGGCAGAAGAAAACTGGGAGGCGGTCAGTTATTATCTGACATTGATTCGGAAGGTGTATTACATTGTTGGAACTGTGATCTTTTGCGGCGGACTTTGTTGTATGCCGTTTCTTAGGTACCTGATTCATGGAGAATATCCATCTGAGTTAAATCTGTATATTTTATTTTCTTTGTATCTGATAAATTCTGCGATTAGCTATTATCTGTTTGCTTACAAGGAAACGCTATTATTGGCAGATCAGCGGCAAGATATCACAAATAATATACGATCTGTTGTGGATACAGCACGGTATTTGGCGCAGTTTGTGGCTCTCCTGATATGGAGAGACTTTTATGTATATGTACTCATTCAAGTTTTCGGTTCTGTGCTATCTAATTTTATGATTCAGAGGAGTACAGAAAAAAGATATCCTAAAGTGGTTTGCGGAAAAATCAAACGATTAAGACTCCCTGCTGAGGTCAAACAAAAAACATATGCATTGATGTTGGGACGTGTCTGCGATACCCTTCGCAATTCATTGGACAGCATTATATTATCCTCTTGCATTGGATTGGTTGCCACAACAATTTACGGAAACTATTATTTTGTATATTCTGCGATTTACGGAGTTCTTTTGGTTATAGGGAATGCTTTGTCTGGAAGCGTTGGGAATAGCATTTCTTGCGAGACACCAGAGAAAAATTATGAAGATATGCGGAAGTTTCAATTTTTGTTCTCTTGGGTGACCACAACATGTACCATTTGTCTGGCAACCATGTACCAGCCTTTTATGAGATTATGGGCTGGAAAGGAGTTGATGCTTTCGGACAAAGATATGCTGCTGTTTTGCCTCTACTTTTATCTGATTAATATGAACAACATTCGAAACCAATATATAAACGGTGCAGGGCTTTGGGATAAACTAAAAGCTAGCTATATTCTGGAAGCAGGTGGAAATCTTGTCCTAAATATTGTTTTGGGTAGAGCGTGGGGGATAACGGGAATTTTACTAGCCACGATAATCACGATTTTCGTATTCAATTATGTATATAGAACACACGTTCTATTTGCAAATTATTTTCACGGTGAGTCAGAAAAGCGCTTTTCCATGGATCAATTCCAATATGCATTACTTGCTATAGTGTTAGTAGGGAGTATGTTTCTTTTTAGCAAGGTAATACCCGGAGGAGAACTTGTGCATCTTGTGGTATGTGTGCTTCTTTCGGCTGTAGTAGCCGGATTTGCATATTTTGCTTTTTTCCATAAAACAGATCGATATGCATATGCCAAATCAAAGATTTACCAAATTGTTTGCCGAAAAATGTAATGGATTGTGATTTAGCAGGAAAGGAAAACATATCTATGAATCCAACCGTAAAGGAATATCTGATAGACGCATGGGATAAATATAGAGCACAAAAAGGAAAAAGAACGAAATTAAGAAATTTAAAGATTGTCGGAGAAAAGAAGTATACGAGAAAGTCCTATTAACCGATGGACTTATCGCTGGAAAGATGAAATAAAACACGTTCCTGTGATTATGCGAATTGGAAAAGGTGGAGCGTGCATAGATAATGCTCACGCAGGTGGCATTTTTGTTGCAATTGATGATGGGTGTATGCATAAATCTGCATTTACAGAATTCGGAAGCGAGTTCAAAGAACATCCTGACACGGGGGCTGTTTTTGCTGAGCAAAAGTTGCTGCTGATTTCGCGAGTGTTAGATTCCGCAACTAAATTGCACTGTGCGATGCCTCAAATAGGTGTAATAAACTGGGATTTCACAATTAATGAAGTTAGGGAGCCAGTCTTGATTGAAGTAAACATTAATGGTGGAAGTATCTGGCTTTTTGAAATGGCCCACGGAAAAGGTGTATTTGGAGAAGATACAGCAGAGATTTTACAGTGGATGAGAAAAGTTAAGCGGCTGACACCTGCGCAAAGAGTGAAGCATTATTTCGGGAAATAAGTTTAACAACGAGGAGAATATGAAAAACACAGTCTTTATCACCGGTTCATCCGGCTTCATCGGTTCCAACTTGGCAAAACGTATCCTGACCACAGAGCCAGATACCAAGGTCATTGGCTTGGACAACATGAACGATTATTACGACGTTCGCATCAAGGAAGCTCGCCTTGCTGAGCTTCAGAAATTTGAAAACTATACCTTTATCAAGGGCAACCTTGCGGACAAGGTACGTATCAACAGTATTTTTGAGCAGTACCATCCGGATATTGTGGTCAATTTGGGTGCTCAGGCTGGTGTTCGCTATTCCATCACCAACCCGGATGCTTACATCGAGAGCAATATGATTGGCTTCTACAACATTCTGGAAGCCTGCCGCCATTTTCCGGTGGAGCATCTGGTGTATGCATCTTCCAGCTCCGTCTATGGCAGCAACAAAAAGGTGCCGTACAGCACGGATGATAAAGTGGACAACCCGGTTTCTCTGTACGCAGCGACCAAAAAGTCCAACGAACTGATGGCCCATGCTTACAGCAAGCTCTACAACATTCCGTCCACCGGTCTGAGGTTCTTCACGGTGTATGGCCCTGCCGGTCGTCCGGACATGGCATATTTTGGATTTACCAATAAGCTGGTGAACGGCGAAACCATTAAGATCTTCAATTACGGCAACTGCAAACGTGACTTTACTTATGTGGATGACATCGTGGAAGGCGTTGTCCGCGTGATGGCAAAGGCTCCGGAAAAGAAGAACGGCGAGGATGGCTTGCCCATTCCGCCTTATGCAGTTTACAACATCGGCAATTCCAACCCGGAGAATCTGCTGGACTTTGTGCAGATCCTATCAGAGGAACTGGTGCGTGCTGGTGTGCTGCCTGCAGATTATGATTTCGAGGCTCATAAGGAACTGGTTCCCATGCAGCCCGGTGATGTGCCTGTCACCTTTGCAGACACCGAGCCGTTGGAGCGTGACTTTGGCTTTAAGCCTCACACTCCGCTTCGGGATGGACTGCGGAAGTTTGCGGAGTGGTACAAAGATTTTTATATGGCATAAGGTGATGGGAGGAAGCGCATGCGTTGTGAAGAACGATTCTACGAAATATATGGAAAAGATCCCGTTGGCATCAGCTTTTGCCCCTATCGAATCTGTCCCATCGGTGCTCACAGCGATCACAACTTGGGAAAGGTCACCGGACTCGCTATTGATAAGGGAATCCATATTGCTTATAAGCCAAAGATGAACGGCGTTGTTGAAATGTGCAGCCTGCAATTTCCCAAACGTGCGCAGTGGCACATCCGTGAAATTGGGGAAAAGACGGGTGACTGGGCAGATTATCTGCGAGGTGCAACCTGGGCTTTGAGCAATCGGTTTCCGCTGACAGTTGGTCTCTGTGGAGTGATAGAAGGTTCTTTGCCTATCGGAGGGCTTTCTTCCTCTGCAGCTGTGATTCTGTCTTTTTTGGAGGCGCTATGCCAGGTCAATGGAATCAAGCTGAGTTCTTCAGCGCTGATCAGCATTGCGTTCGAGGCAGAAAAAAAATATGTGGGTGTTAATGTAGGAACCCTGGATCAGAGCTGCGAGGTTCTGAGTAAAAAAGATCACCTGCTGTATTTGGATTGCAAGGACAACCACTATGAGCTGATTCCAACAAATCCCAATATGAAGCCATACAAGATTGCGGTGTTTTTCAGCGGTTTGGAGCACAGTCTGGCTGGCTCTAAATATAATATGCGGGTGGATGAACTGCGTTCTGGTGTATACGCATTGCAGGCTTTTGCGGGTCTGGAGTACGGAAAGTTCAATGAGGCCAATGCCCGTGATGTTTCGTATGAAATCTACCAGACCTATAAAGATAAGCTGCCGGTGCAATGGGCCAAACGCTGTGAACATTGGTATACCGAGTTCAAGCGTGTGGAAGCTGGTGCGGAAGCATGGCGGCGAGGCGATTTGGAGGAGTATGGACGCCTGTCCTTTGAATCTGGATGGAGCAGCATCCACAACTGGGAATCCGGTGCGCCGGAGCAGATCAAACTCTACGAGATTATGAGGGAGACCACTGGCATTTACGGTGGGCGCTTCAGCGGTGCTGGCTTTAAGGGGTGCTGTATGGCGTTGATCGATCCCAATAAGGTAGATGACATCCGGGAAGAAGTGGAACGAAAGTATCTCACTGCATTCCCGGAGATGTGTGGTAAGTACAGTTTCCATCTGTGCGAGAGTGCGGACGGCGTAGGGCATAAGACGGAGGACTAATATGAAGTGCTTGATTTTGGCCGCGGGATACGCAACCCGCCTATATCCCTTGACGGAGAACTTTCCCAAACCGCTGCTGAAAGTGAGAGAGAAGACCATCTTGGACTGGTTGGTAGACGACATCGACACCACCGGCTTGGTGGATACCTATGTGGTCATTAGCAACCACAAGTTTGCCCATCATTTTGAGAACTGGGCAGCCACCAAGAAGCAGAATATTCAGGTGGTGGACGATGGAACCAGCAGCAATGAAACCCGGCTTGGTGCTGTGTGTGACGTGCAATTTGCCATTGACCAGCTGGGGCTGGACGATGACCTGCTGGTGATCGCCGGCGACAATGTGCTGGATTTCTCTCTTTCTAAATTTGTGGCTTATGCCCAACAGAAGAAAACCTCCTGTATAATGCGCTATTATGAACCAGAGGAAAAGAAGCTCATAAAGTGCGGTGTGGTGGAGCTCGACGATCAGGACAAGATCCTTTCCATGGAAGAAAAGCCTGCCCAGCCCAAGAGCCACTGGTGCTGCCCTCCCTTCTATGTGTACACTCGGGCAGATGCCAGAAAGGTCAAAGATGCAGTTGCACAGAAGAAGTGTGGTACCGATGCTCCGGGCAGCTTTATTGCATGGCTGTGCACGGTAGCGGATGTGCATGCTATGGAGATGCCGGGCAAGCGGTATGACATTGGCAATCTGGAAAGCTATCAGCAGGTTCAGCAGGAGTATCAGGGAATCAAGGCATAAAAGACAACACAGTGAGATTCTGTGGCTAGAATATAAGTTGAAATTATTAGATTTGAATTGATACTAGAGGGCTTCAGATGATTACTATTGATGAGGCGGCAAAGAAGTGGAGCTGCAGCAAAAATACGGTTTTGTCTTATGTTTATAAAAGATACATTACTGGCATGTGTGTAGATGGCGAGACGCTGCTGTTACCCGATATTGAAAAGCCTTATATTCCGCGCAAACGTATCGACGGCAGTTTGGATTATTACAGGGCACTCTTGCGAACAATTCAGAGAGAACGGTTTATTGATGAGCATATATTAGGCATATCCAAAGAAAAGTTTAATGCATACATAGAAGAACTCGAGAGTGCGGGATATATAAAAAAGTGGAGCCGGATGTAGGAATATCGGGACATATTTTGACGGCAAAGGGAAACGATGAACTAAACAGGAAAAGAGAAATATTAATTATAAAAGAGTTGAGTCTCCAGCCTCAGATTGGTTTGATAAATGTTCAAAATTCGTTCAGTGGATCTGTTGTATAAGATAAGATCGTTATCCCTGTGAAAGGAAAATTGAGAAAATGCCGGCAAGCGGCGTGAGCGCGGATGAGATCCTTGCAAAGCTGAAGCGACTTGAAAATTTCTAACGCAGTAGTTGACAGAAATATCTACGCAGCAAACCTACTAAAGTGTGTCAAAAGCAGAAGTAGAAGATATAAACAAATATTAATTTTTGCCGGGTGCAGTTGAGCATCCCCTTCACATTGCTTGAATCAAATTATATTTTTATTCTACAGAATGCACCTCTTGCGAACATAAAAAACGAGTGTTATACTGAAGCCATCAAAAAACATTGGAGGTGTCCCTTATGCCCCGTCCCAAAGGAAGCAAGAACAAGCCTAAGAACGTAAAAGCAACCGTTGACTTTGCTGCACAGATTGCCGAAAAGCAGTCCGCAAAGGAAGCCGCTGCCGCTGAAATTGCATCTATCACTGAGAACATTGATGCTCTGAAAGCAGACCTGAAAACCAAGAAGGCCTCGCTCAACAAACTGGACAAAGAACTGGTGAAGCTGGAGAGTAAGAAAAAGGATGCTGAAACCAAAGCAGCGGAATCCGCAAAGAAAGCCGAAGCTGAAGCTGTGCTGAAGAAGCTGCTGGCATCCGGTATGACGGCAGATGAAATCCTCGCAAAGCTGAAATAAATATTTTAGAGCCGTGTGGATCAGTCGGAGCGTAGAGTTATAGCTCTGGCAGTTCACACGGTTTTCTTATATAAATGGTAATGGATATGATTCGGAACGAATAGAATTGTTCCATATCAAACATAAATGGCTACATTTCCCACACCATGGCTCAAAATCACGTCCGGAGAAATTTCAGTTAATCAGCAGGAACATGTTGGCAATCTAGCTGTCATAGAGCTTCTGAGGAGAGTGTCTGGGAGAGCTGCTGCCCCGGCGAAAGCCCTAGACCCAAGGCGCTTGAACCGTGGAATGTCGTAAAAATATACGCTGAAATCTGAAAAATGCAGGTCAGAGGCGAAACGGATCAAATCCTTGCAAATGACGCTGAAACGTGATATAATTGTGGTATGAACAAACCGCTTTTGGTACGACAACGGTATGTTCTGGTACTGTAACTGTTGTTACGAAACTGTGAAGAACTACTTGGAAAAGTGCAAAAATTCAGCGTAGCTGCGACGACACCTATCAGGTTCGGGTCGTGTCCTGGTACGACAACGAGAACTCCTACACCTCTCAGATGGTCCGTAGTACCATTAAGTACTTCGCTGAGAACTGCTGATCGGAGTTTCTCCTGAGCAGAATAAAGCTTGACTGCGCCCTTTCTCTTGTGTGATGTGAGAGAAAGGGCGCTTTTTGCTGACCATTTTGGGTGCGATAAGGCGCTTTTGTGAAATGGCATGATCCATTCGCAGTGATCCGACAAAAGCAGTGCTGCATTCGACCTCCATCTATTGCAACCCTTCTCCCGATATGATAAAATGGTAAAAATAAATGGAGACAACGAAACAGTATGATTACGAAACGTGAAAAACTGCAGTATGGATACCTGTTTCTGATTGATCTGCTCTCTCTGGTTCTCAGCATTGGGCTGGCGTGGGGGCTGACCGCAGGTGTTCTGCACAAGATGGGGGACTTCCAGCTGGACGATCTGGTAGAAGCCTGTTTTTTATTGCTGCTGGCCTATATTCTGACCTTTTTTACATTTGATCAGAGCGAGAATATCGTGAACCGCACGCCGGTCCGTGAAGTTGAGATTGCGGTGCGGTTCAATTTTTTGCTGACTCTCATTGATGCGGCCTGCCTGGCGCTGACCAAGGCCCCCATGCTGCACTCCCGCTATTTTCTGGTGTTTGTGCCCGTCATCGATGTCTTTGTGATGACGGGCGCTCATGCTGTCCTCAAAAAGATGCTGGTGCGCTCCCGCTATACCAAGGGGATCCAGAGCCTTGTGGGGGTGGTGACCACGCAGGAGAACGCAAGCCCCATTCTGGAAGAGCTGAAAAAGGACTGGTCCAAGCGTGTGACCGGCCTTGCCATTCTGGAAGCTGCCCCGGAGCAGCTTCACACTGAGATCGATGGGGTGAAGATCGAGGCGAACTTCGATAATTTCATGGACTGGTTGCGGCAGGCAGCGCTGGATGAAGTGTACCTGGATGTGGCGCAGGAGAGTGAAGAAAACATGCTGCCCTACCTCGAGGAGATGGAGAGCATGGGTCTGACGGTCCATTTCCGTCTGCCGGTGCTGGATCGGATCGAAAAAGCCTGCTGCGATGAGACCAGTGCGGTGCGCATCAGCCGGGAACTGAGCCGCTGTGCGGGCGGCAATGTTGTGACGATGGGCACGGTGGAACTCAAGCTGCGGGATCAGGTGCTGAAACGGACCATGGATATCGTAGGCGGCATCGTGGGGTGCATCATCAGCATCCCCATCATTGCGTTGGTGGCCATCCCGCTCAAGCTGGAAAGCCCCGGCCCGCTGATCTTCAAGCAGCGCCGGGTGGGCCGGAATGGACGGGTGTTCTACATCCACAAGCTGCGCAGCATGTATGCGGACGCGGAGGCACGCAAAAAGGAGCTGATGGCCCAGAACGAAATGAACGGCCTGATGTTCAAGATGGAAGATGACCCCCGGATCACCCGGGTGGGCCGCTTCATCCGTCGCACCAGCATCGATGAGCTGCCGCAGTTTTTTGACGTTGTGCGGGGCTCCATGAGCCTGGTGGGTACCCGTCCGCCCACGCTGGATGAGTACCGGCAGTACGAGAGCCATCACAAGCGCCGCCTTTCCATGAAGCCGGGAATTACCGGCCTGTGGCAGGTAAGCGGCCGCAGCGATATTGATGATTTTGAAGAAGTGGTCAAGCTGGATGTCCAGTACATCGATAACTGGTCCATCTGGATGGATATCTACCTGCTGTTCAAGACGGTGGGCGTTGTGTTTGACCGGAAAGGGGCAAAATGAATTATATTCTTTTTGGTGGATCTGGTTTTATCGGCACCCATCTCATTCATTTGCTGCTGAAGGAGTGCGTCAGACCCGGCGACGTGATCTACGACCTGGATCTTGTGATGCCCGGGGAAGAGGGCGTGGTGCCGGGCATTGTGGAAAAGAACGATGGGGTGCAGTATATCCGGCTGGATGTGCGCAAGCCCATCGATTTTGAGTTCGTTCCGACTCCGGAGGATGTGATCTTTGATCTGGCAGCGGTCCACCGCACCCCCGGCCACCCGGAAGAAGCCTATTTTGAAACAAATATCCGGGGCGCGGAAAATGTGACCGCATTTGCGGAAAAATACGGCATCCGGAAGATCCTATTCACCAGCTCCATTGCACCCTATGGTGCGTCTGAGGACCTTAAGACGGAGGAGACTCTGCCAACTCCCAACACGCCGTATGGGATCAGCAAGCTGGTGGCAGAAAAGATCCACCAGATCTGGCAGGCCCGTGATCCGGCCCGGGAGCTGACCATCGTGCGGCCAGGCATCGTTTATGGCAAAGGGGAGCACGGCAACATGACCCGCCTGTACAGGGGGCAGAAGAAGGGCTACTTTTTTTATGCCGGCCGGAAGGACACCATCAAGGCGTGCATCTATGTCAAGGAGCTGGTGCGCTTCTTCAAGTACCGGATGCTGGATCATTCTTTCCCCGGAGCAGAGATCTATAACTGTACCTACGAGCCGGCTTATACCATTGAAGAAATCTGCGATGCAATGCAGAAGGCGACTGGCCTGCACCGCCATGTGCCGTTGGTGCCCGCCGGACTGCTGCTGTTTGCGGCGGGCATTCTGGGACCCATCGGGGGCAAAAAGGTGGGCATCCATCCCGCCCGTGTCCGGAAGCTGATGGTATCCACCAATGTCTGCGGCAGGAAGCTGGCCGCCACTGATTACAAGTTCCACTATACGCTGGAAGAGAGCTTCCGGGACTGGTTCGAGGATTGTGACCGCAAGGAGCTGGTATGACCATGGAGCAGAATGCACAGCCCATCCGTGTGGCTCAGATGATGACGGATATGAACTACGGCGGTGTGGAGATGGTGGTGATGAACTACTACCGCCACATAGACCGTTCCAGAGTTCAGTTTGATTTTTTCGCGCTGGAAGGTTCGACCCTGCCCCAGCGGGAAGAAATCGAACGGCTGGGCGGCCGGGTGTATGTGGTGCCAAAATATACCCACCTGCCGCAGTATGAACGGGAGATCGGGCGGCTGTTCCGTCAGAACGGATACCAGATCGTTCACTCCCACATGAACACCCTGAGCGTGCTTTCCCTCTGGGGGGCAAAGCGTGCAGGGGTGCCCAACCGGATCGCGCATAACCATTCTACGGTGGGCAGGGGAGAAGGGGCAAAAAATGTGATGAAGTACCTGCTCCGCCCCTTTGCTGCAGTGTATCCCACCCGGCTCTGTGCCTGCTCCAGAACGGCAGGCAGTTGGCTTTATGGTGAAAAGCCTTTCCGGGTGTTCAACAATGCCATTGAGCTCGACCGCTTTACTTATGATGCCGCCAAACGGAAAGCCGTCCGGCAGGAGCTTGGCCTGGGGGATGAACTGGTGCTGGGCCATGTCGGGCGGTTCTGCTATGCCAAAAATCACGAATTTCTGCTGGATGTAATGGCGGAGGTCTGCAAGCAACGGCCGGATGCCGTTTTACTGCTGATCGGAGAAGGGGAAAACGAGGCCGCTGCCCGCCGGAAAGCGGAGGCGCTGGGGCTGCAAAGGAATGTCCGCTTTCTGGGCCGCCAAAGCGATCCCGCAAAGTTTTATCAGGCCATGGATGCCTTTGTTCTGCCCTCGCGGTATGAGGGTCTTGGGATCGTGCTGATCGAAGCACAAGCGGCGGCACTGCCGGTCATCTGTTCCACAGAGGTGCCGCAGGAGGCTCAGGTCCTGCCCGAGATGCAGTACCTGAGCTTGCAGGAAAGCCCGGCAGTCTGGGCGGATGCGGCGATCCGGGCTGCAGAAAATGCCCGGCGGCGGGATACCTCTGTCGAGATGCGGGCAGGCGGCTTTGATATCGTCACCGAGGCGAAGAAGCTGGAAGAGTTTTACTTCGACCTGCTGAAATGAGGAGATAAGATGGACCCTTTGGTAAGCATCATCGTTCCTGTTTATAATGTAAAGCCATATCTGAACCGCTGTGTGGACAGTCTATTGGGGCAGAGCTATCAGAATATGGAGCTGCTGTTGGTGGACGACGGCTCCACCGATGGCAGCGAGGTCCTCTGTGATGAATATGCTGCACAGGATGCCCGGGTGCGGGTGCTCCACAAGAAAAATGGTGGTCTGTCCGATGCCCGCAACGCTGGTGTGGACGCAGCAAAGGGGGAATATCTCTCTTTTGTGGATGGCGATGACTGGGTGTCACCTTATTACATCGAGAACCTGTACCGGGCACTGGAGCAGGCGGGAGCGGATTTTTCAGCCAGCTGTTTTGAAGAGGTGTTCGAGGGCCAGCCGGTGCAGTCCGTGCCCACAGAGCGTCTGGAAGCATTCGAGATCCTGAGCCGGGAGGAATGCCTGCGCCGCATCCTGTATCAGGAGGGCATGGAGGTGACCACCCCCACCAAGCTCTATAAGCGTGCACTGTTTGAGGGCGTGCGCTACCCGGTGGGCAAGCTCTATGAGGATATCCCGGTCGCCTACGAGGTGACGAAGCGTGCCCATAAGGCGGCACATATCGCAAACCGGGATTACTATTATTTCCAGCGGGGCAGCAGCATCCAGAATATGGCCTTCAACCCCAGAAAGCTGGATAGCGTGCGGCACTGCCATGCGCTGATGGAAAACGTGAAGCGCGATTTCCCCCGGATGAGCCGTGCGGCAGAATGCCGCTATCTGAGCAATGTCTGCAATATCCTGTTCCAGATTCAGGACAGGCAGCATGAAAAGATTGAAAAGGCCCTCTGGCAGGAAGTGAAAAAATACCGCCGGAACGTTCTGCTGGACCCGCAGGCCCGAAAAAAGGCCCGGCTGGCGGCGGCACTTTCCTACAGTGGCTATGCCATGACCCGACGGGTCTATGAAAAAACGCAGTGGCGTGGGAAAAAGTAAAGTGGAGGGATCCGGTTGGAGGAAAGAAAACCGCTTGTATCGGTCATTGTGCCGGTCTATAATGTTTATCCGTATCTGCGGGACTGTGTGCAGAGCGTGCAGGCGCAGAGTTACCAGAACTGGGAGCTGCTTTTGGTAGATGACGGCTCAACCGATGGCAGCGGGGAACTTTGTGATGAACTGGCTGTGGAGGATGGCCGCATCCGGGTGTTCCATAAGCCCAATGGGGGGCAGTCTGATGCCCGGAACGTTGGGTTGCAACAGACGCAGGGAAAATATTTTTACCTGCTGGACAGCGATGACCTGATCCGCTCCACAGCGTTTGACCAATTTGTGGAGCGCTGTGAGGCAGATGGTGCTGATGCAGCCCTGACCCCGCTGGAGATGTTCTCGACAGAGCAGCCGGAGGGACGGACGGAAAATCCGCACCAGATCCCAGAGCTGCTGAACCGGGAAGAAACCATGCGCCGGATGTTGCTGCATCAGGGCATCGGGCATGGGGCAGGCGGCGTTTTCTTCCGGCGGGAGGTTTGGGGAGACTTGCAGTTCCCCGTTGGCATCCTGTACGAGGACTATGCGGTGATGTATCGGGCCATTGCCCGCTGTGCAAAAGTGGAAGTGTTTCCGGAACCGATGTACGATTACCGCATCCATACCGGTTCGACCATGAAGAGCGGCATTGCCGAGAAGAATCTGGTCATTCTGGATGTGGGCGAAGACGTGACCCGCTTTATTGCGGAAACGGTCCCTGTGCTGAAAGCAGAAGCGGAATACCTGCAGCTGGTTACATACCTGAAGACACTGAAAGGCATTCTGGATGGCGATTTTGCCAGCTATCCGGAGGCTCAGGCACGGATCTGCCGCTTTGTGCAGGAACACCGGGCGCTTGCCCGGCGGCCCTGGGCCAAAAGAGCAGACCGGATCAAGGTGGAAACACTTCTGATCAGCAAGCGGCTGTTTTATGCCGTCTATGGGCTGGGAGAATGGAAAAATAAACACACAGTCGAAAAATAAAATGGAGAAGTTATGCTGATTTATCTGGGGGCTTTTGCGGTTTCTGTGGGCATTGCCGCCTATGGCGAGCACCTGCGGACGAAGAAAAACAACGAGAAGGGCTTTTATCTCTGCCTGGCGCTGGCGGTGCTGGTGATGGCGGTATTGGCAGGCTTGCGGGACCCGTCCATTGGCACGGACAGCGTGGTGTATGAGGAATGGGTGGCGGATGCAAAGCTGCAGGATGGCCTGCTGGCCTGCATCCGGCAGCGGCACAAAACAGAGCCGCTGTTTATGACGCTGGTCTATCTGGCGGCCCATGTTTTTGGTGATGTCCATTGGCTCTACTTTATGGTGGACCTGCTGGCCTGCGGCCTGTTTATGATCGGGCTGGTGCAGTATAAGGAGTATGTCTCCGTGCCCTATGGCTGGCTGGCTTACCTCTGCCTGTATTATGGCGATACCTACAATGCCGAGCGGCAGTCTGTGGCGCTGGGTGTGGCATTTTTGGCGTTCAGCTTTGCGTGGAAGAAAAAGTATCACTGGGCGGTTCTACTGCTGGCGGTCTCCTGCCTGTTCCACAATGCCACCTTTATCTCGTTTGGTGCGCTGTTGATCTATATCCTGCTTCAGCATTTCGACAACTGGTGGGTCAAGGGTGGCCTGGCGGCATTTTCGGTCTACCTTGCCTTCTTCAGCAAGGCTGTGGTCAGGCTGGCCCTGAATGTGGACTTCATTGATCGGCTTTACGGATATTATTATGATGCCAATGCGGGCGGCTTCACGCTGAATCCCATCATTGTGCGTCTGCCGTTCCTGATCCTGCCCATTGTGCTGTACCGCTGGTATGCCAGAGAGGAAGGGGCGGGCCATCGCCGCTTTACTCGCTCGGATGCCGATTTCTGGATCGTGATGATCCTGATCGAGATGGCAACGGCCCAGCTGCGCAACATCAATGTGCCGCTCTACCGCATCTGCCTGTATTTTGCGTTCTTCCGTTATCTCGCCATTGGACGTGTGGTCAAGTGCGTGGAGGATGAGCGTCTGCGCAAGCTGCTGAAGGCTGCCATGTGGGGAATGCTGGTCATCATCTGGATCTATCAGGCGTATATTCAGGGCAACAATGCCATTTGCCCGTACACCTCGGAGATCCTCCACATTGGCAGAGAAACATTCTTCTGAGGGAACAGAACATGGAGACAGAGCTGATCAGTGTCATTGTCCCGGTCTACAATGTGGAGCGATATCTCCGCCGCTGCGTGGACAGCATCCTGCACCAGACCTATCGGAATCTTGAGGTCCTGCTGGTGGACGATGGCTCCACCGATGCCAGCGGAGCCATCTGCGACGAATATGCCGCACAGGAAGAACGTGTAACAGCAGTCCACCAGAAAAACGGGGGACTCTCTGCAGCGCGCAACGCGGGGCTCGAACGGGCACAGGGAACGTATCTCTGCTTTGTGGACAGTGATGACTTTCTGGACAGCCGGATGCTGGAAACACTTTGCCGTGACCTGCAGGAACAGGATGCGGACGTGGCCGTGGTGGGCTTCCGGATGTTTGAACGGGAGGAAGCGCTTGCCCCGGCAGAACTCACCGTACCGGTGCAGTGTATGACAGGCCGGGAAGCCATCCGCAGCACCCTTGTCTCGGATGAGCTGGGGGATTTTGCCTGGAACAAGCTCTACAAGCGGGAGCTGTTCCGGGATGTCCGCTATCCGCTGGGGCGGATGATGGAGGATCAGGGCACGACATATCGCATTTTTCAGAAGTGCAGCAAAGTCGCATACCGCCCGGTGCCGCTGTATTATTACTATCAGCGCCCGGACAGCATCCTTCACCGCAGGAACATGAAGTTCTACGAGGATAAGCTGGATATGGGCTATCAGAAATATCAGGCCATCCGGGAAGCATATTCGGGAATGTCGGAAAATGATGCCGCCATGCTGAGCGTGGTGGAGCACTGCTATCCGTATCTGATGCAGGATACGGAGCGCCGCGCAAAGATGGAGACCTTTCTGCAGGAGTGTGACCCGGCGGCGGCAAAGCTGCTCTGCACCAGCAGCCAGCGAAAGTATCAGCTGCTCAGATGCAGCCGGAGGATATATGCAAAACTGTTCCTGCTGAAAAACGGCCCGGCGGCAAAATAAGGGAGGATAATTTGTGCTGAACGATACTGTCAGTATCATTGTGCCGATCTATAACAAAGAAAAGTATCTGGAAAAATGTCTGGACAGCATCCTCGGTCAGACCTATCGGGATCTGGAGATCATTCTGGTGGATGATGGGTCAACAGACAACTCTCTTTCCAGCTGCCAGCGCTACGCGGAAAAAGATCTGCGGATCAAGATATACCACAAGCCAAACGGTGGTGTTTCCTCTGCGCGAAATCTGGGATTGGAAAAAAGTACAGGCACGCTGATTTCTTTTGCTGATCCGGATGATTCACTCCACGCCGAGTGCATAGAACGGCTTAAAAGAGTGCTGGATGAGACCGGTGCGGAGATCGCTTATTGCTACGGTCTGGATCTTCTGGGCACGACCGGGCGAACGCAGACGAAGAGCGATGAGACGGAGAAAGTCAGTGTTATGCCGGTCAGACGATATGACTGGAACAGCCGGAAGGCACATACAGTGTGCTGGGGTGCGCTTTACCGCCGTGCGGTCACACAAGACGTTGTGTTCGATACTGATTTAAAAATTGGTGAGGATACGCTGTTTCTTGCAAAATGTATCCGAAAGGCAAAAAAAATTGCCTGCATCGACAAGGCACTTTACTATTACTATGTCAACGATGACTCGGTGACGAGCGGGCATTATTCGGCAGGAAAACTGACAGAGCTGAAGGCATGGCGGCGTATCTGTGAAGTGTTTGCAGATGAACCGTTCGTGTACCGGTCTGCACGGGCCGGATATGCGCTCCGGTGCAGAGAAATTGTGGTGAAATACTGCAAGGATGATGCTTTTATGGAGCAGGCGTGTGCCGAAGCGGAACGGGAGTTTAAGAGAAATGCCGGCCCCCTTCTGCTAGGCTGGCTTCGTGCAGGGCAGTGTCGGTATTTTATAAAAACGTTGTATTCGTATCTGCTCTGGAACAGCTGGCTGAAAAAGAAACAGGCCAGAAAAACTTACGAAGTGGAGATCTGAATGAAAAAGTCCCTCAGTCTGAATGCAGCGATGAGTGCGTTCAAGACACTGATGAATATTATCTTCCCGCTCATTACATTCCCTTACGCTTCCAATGTTCTTCAGGTGGAAAACCTGGGCAAAGTGAACTTTGCATGCTCCGTCTGCGGGTATTTTCTGCTGTTTGCAGGCCTTGGTATCTCCTCCTATGCGGTGCGTGAGGGGTCCCGCTATGTGAACGACCGGGAAAAGCTGTCGGCCTTTGCCTCGGAGATGTTCTCCATCAATATGATCTCCACGGCCCTGACCTATGCGGTATTGGCGGTGACGATGCTTTTCTGGACAAAGCTCCATGCCTATACCGACCTGATGCTGGTGCTGAGTTTACAGATCTTCTTTACGACCATCGGTACCGAATGGGTGTTCACGATCTTTGAGGAGTATACCTATATCACCATCCGAGGTCTGCTGTTTCAGGTGCTGTCCATTTTCATGCTGTTTGCCTTCGTCAAGACCCGGGATGACTACTGCATCTATGCAGGCATCACGGTGTTTGCGGCGGTAGGTGCCAATGTGCTCAATTTTTTCCGGGCCCGGCGGTACTGCACCATCCGGCTGACAAGAAAGATCGACTGGAAAAAGCACCTCAAGCCCATCCTTATCATCTTTGCATCCACACTGGCAACGACCCTTTACGTCAGCTCGGATACCACGATCCTGGGCATTCTGGGAACAGATTACAATGTGGGCATTTACTCGGTGGCGGGTAAGATCTATGGCATTGTAAAGAACCTGCTTTCGGCGGTGCTGGTGGTGTCTATCCCGCGGCTGTCCCATTATGCGGGCGTGGGGGACAAGGCAAACTTCAACAAGCTGTTCAACAATATCTTCAACGCGCTCATCGTGGTGGTGGCTCCGGCTGTGGTGGGACTGTTTGCCCTCAGCCGGGAGGTCGTCCTCTTTATTTCCGGGGAAAGTTATCTGGATGCGGTGATGCCCCTGCAGATCCTGAGTCTTGCCCTGATCGTCTGTCTGTTTGGCTGGCTGTACAATTCCTGCGCGCTTCTGCCCTGCGGAAGAGAAAAGGAACTGTTCTGGATCACGCTGGTCAGCGGTCTGCTGAACGTGGGGCTGAACATCCTGCTCATCCCGCAGTTCCGGGAGAATGCGGCGGCCTTTACCACCCTGCTGGCAGAGCTGTGCTCCATGATACTCTGTATCCGCTGCTCCAGGGGTCTGGTCACGGTCTCAGCTGACCGGCGCACCGTTGGCTCGGTGCTCTGCGGCTGTGTAGGCATCGTTCTTGTCTGTACCGGGGTCAAGGCACTAGCTCTGCCCAATCTCATCTGCATTCTGGCGGCGGTGCTGGGCTCAGTGGCTGCATACGCGGTCATCCTGCTGGGCATGAAAAATCCGCTGGTGCTGGAATATCTGGAAAAAGTGAAGCAGAAGTTCCGGAAAACATCCTGAATGGACAGGACCCGCTGTGGGGGCGAACACTCCCTGCGGCGGGTCTTTTTCAGAAAAAACGGCGTTTTTTGGTGCGTTCCGGCAAAATCACCACATTTCTTTGCTTCTGCAACAAATGTTTGTTAATAAATTATCCATCTCCCGTCCTTGCAATACACACGCTTTTTGTTTATAATAAGGATGTACGGGGAAGTTCGCAGTGCGCGGCCCCCGATGAAGAGCAAAATTCGATTCCGAACGAAAAGAATTTGAGAGGAGTTTGTTACCATGGGTTTAGGTAAGAAAACGATCGACGATCAGAATTACTGCGGCAAGAAGGTCCTTGTCCGCTGCGATTTCAATGTCCCGATGAAGGACGGCGTGATCACCAACGAGAACCGCATCAATGCGGCTCTGCCCACCATCCAGAAGCTGGTCAACGATGGCGCTAAGGTCATCCTGTGCAGCCACCTGGGCAAACCCAAGAACGGCCCTGAGGCAAAGTTCAGCCTGGCACCCGTTGCTGTGGCTCTGAGCGCAAAGCTGGGCAAGACCGTTGTGTTCGCTGATGACGATAACGTTGTGGGCGAGAACGCAAAGGCTGCTGTTGCCGCAATGAACAACGGCGATGTCGTTCTGCTGCAGAACACCCGTTTCCGCAAGGAAGAGACCAAGAACATGCCTGAGTTCAGCCAGGAGCTGGCTTCTCTGGCAGATGCATACGTTGACGATGCATTCGGCAGCTGCCACCGTGCACACTGCTCCACCGCAGGTGTCACCGACTACATCAAGGATACCGCTGTCGGTTACCTGATGGAGAAGGAGATCAAGTACCTGGGCAACGCAGTCAACGATCCCGTTCGTCCCTTCACCGCCATCCTGGGCGGCGCTAAGGTCGCCGATAAGCTGAACGTCATCTCCAATCTGCTGGAGAAGGTCGATACCCTGATCATCGGCGGCGGCATGGCTTACACCTTCGTCAAGGCACAGGGCTACGAGGTCGGCAAGAGCCTGTGCGACGATACCAAGCTGGATTACTGCAAGGAAATGATGGCCAAGGCCAAGGAGAAGGGCGTGAAGCTGCTGCTGCCCGTGGATGCAGCCTGCATCAAGGACTTCCCCGATCCCATCGACGCTCCCGTGGATGTCACTGTGGTGCCTGTCACTGCCATCCCTGCTGACATGGAGGGCTGCGACATCGGCCCCGAGACCATGAAGCTGTTTGCCGATGCTGTCAAGGCATCCAAGACCGTGGTGTGGAACGGCCCCATGGGCGTGTTCGAGAACCCCACCCTGGCAGCCGGCACTCTGGCTGTTGCCAAGGCTATGGCTGAGAGCGATGCTACCACCGTGATCGGCGGCGGCGACAGCGCAGCAGCTGTGCAGCAGATGG
>PPYF01304946.1_pt1 | contig 47724 bp, 35 predicted proteins | sample 1559871 | NCBI WGS metagenome assembly PPYF01 (sample SAMN08240021, study PRJNA423297) | Human gut metagenome, whole genome shotgun sequencing project.
CATTTGCCCTTCTCTCGGACGACGGTAGCACATTAATGCTTGACGGTGAATTGTTGGGAGATAATGATGGAGCACATTCGCCGGTAGAGATTATTGTGCAGAAGGCTTTGAAAGCCGGGCTTCATCCGATAGAGGTACGTTACTTCGATTGTAACGGAGGCGTATTGCAGATGGAACTGGTGAATGAAAAAGGTGAAAAAGAAGTATTGCCAAGTGCATGGCTGAAACATGAATAGCAAATTTCATTATTTTTAGGTATTGTCCGTCTTGCCGGCGAGCTGTACCTTTGCAGAAAATATTTGAAAACTTATGCGAATCAGTGAGAGACGAGTCGAGATTAATCATATATCAAAGGTGCACATGCACCGGATTGAATGGGATGAAGAGAGCTTATAGAAATATAAGCTCTCTTTTTTTTGAACGATTTCGAATATTGTTCTTTTTTGAAAACAAGCGATAAGTTAAATGATTGTCGAACTTAATATAGATTGAACGTACGTTATGAGTACATTGAAAAAACTTCAGAACTACATGGGTAAACGGAAAGTGCTTTTGCCTGCGGCAATGCTGCTGTCTGCCCTAAGTGCCCTGGCGGGCATGTTGCCTTATATCCTTATTTGGCTGATTGTGAGAGAACTGCTTGAACACGGAGAGATAACCTCTTCCGGTAATGTGGTGACGTATGCCTGGTGGGCGGCAGGCATGGCCGTGGCGAGCATCGTCCTTTATTTTGCCGCATTGATGTCTTCGCATCTTGCAGCTTTTCGGGTTGAATCGAATTTGCGTAAAGAAGCCATGCGCCAGATAGTGCGTATGCCTCTCGGCTTCTTTGACATTAATACGAGCGGACGTATTCGCAAGATTATAGATGACAATGCAGGGGTTACCCATAGTTTTCTGGCACATCAGTTGCCCGACCTTGCGGCTACTTTTCTAGTGCCGTTGGTAGCTGCCATACTGATTTTTGTGTTCGATTGGATACTCGGTCTGGCATGTATCGTCCCTGTAATTATTGCCATGCTGGTTATGGGTTTTATGATGAATGCGGAGGGACGGCAGTTTATGAAAAGCTACATGACCTCTCTGGAGGAAATGAATACCGAAGCTGTAGAGTATGTGAGAGGAATTCCCGTAGTGAAGGTTTTCCAGCAGACTATTTACTCTTTCAAAAACTTTCACCGCTGTATCATGAATTATAATAAAATGGTATTCGGCTATACACGAATGTGGGAGAAGCCGATGTCGCTCTATACCGTAATAATCAATGGTTTTGTGTTTTTCCTTGCTCCGTTGGCTATTTTGCTGATTGGTTATTCAGGTAATTATGCATCGGTATTACTTAATTTCTTCCTGTTTGTTCTCATTACTCCTGTATTCTCCCAAAGTATCATGAAGAGTATGTATCTCAATCAGGCTTTGGGGCAGGCGAGTGAAGCTATCGGACGTCTTGAGAATCTGGTTGCTTATGAGCACCTGACTGTTGTAGAGCATCCACAACCGGTAAAGGAATTCAGTATTCAGTTCGAAAAAGTTTCCTTCAGCTATCCGGGAGCTAATCAAAAGGCGGTGGATGATGTTAGTTTCACTATTCCGCAAGGAAACACAGTAGCTCTTGTCGGAGCTTCGGGCGGAGGGAAAACAACGATTGCCCGTCTAGTTCCCCGTTTCTGGGAGGCAACGGAAGGGAAAGTTTTAATAGGTGGCATCAATGTAAGAGAAATCGCTCCCGAAGAACTGATGAAATATATTTCTTTCGTGTTCCAGAATACAAAGCTGTTCAAGACTTCTCTGCTCGAAAATATCAAATATGGTAATCCCGACGCGACAATGGAGGAAGTGGAACGGGCAGTAGATATGGCACAATGCCGGGAAATTATCAATAAACTTCCGCTCGGACTGAATACGAAGATTGGTACGGAGGGAACATATCTCTCCGGCGGGGAACAGCAACGGATCGTACTGGCACGTGCAATCCTGAAAAATGCTCCCATCATTGTACTGGATGAGGCGACTGCTTTTGCCGACCCCGAAAATGAGCATCTCATCCAGCAAGCCTTGAAAGAACTGACAAAAGGAAAAACCGTATTGATGATTGCTCATCGTCTTTCAAGCATCACTGATGCCGACAATATCCTCGTCATTGACAAGGGGAAGATTGCGGAACAAGGTACACATGCCAACCTGCTTGGAAAACAAGGCATCTATTATCATATGTGGAATGAATACCAGCAATCTGTTCGCTGGACAATAGGAAAGGAGGTTTCTAATGATTGAAGTAATAAAAAGACGTTTTGCCCTTTCAACTAAAGGAGCGAAAGATTTCTGTAAAGGTGTGTTTTTCACTACACTGCTCGATATTGTATTGATGTTGCCGGCGGTATTTGTTTTTCTTTTTCTTGAGGAATATCTTCGTCCTGTGTTTCAGCCTTCGGCTTCGGTGACGCATGGTATTCTCTATTATAGCATACTCGGTATTGTCTTTATGATAGTCATGTATATATTTGCGGTATTGCAATATCGTAGTACCTATACCACCGTTTATGATGAGAGTGCAAACCGGCGTATCTCATTGGCGGAAAAACTTCGCAAGTTGCCTCTGGCTTTCTTTGGCGAAAAGAATCTTTCCGACCTCACCGCCACGATTATGGATGACTGCACTGATCTCGAGCATACTTTCTCGCATGCGGTTCCCCAGTTGTTTGCTTCCATTATCAGTATTCTGCTTATTACCGTCGGCATGGCATTTTATAACTGGCAGTTGACGATTGCTTTGTTCTGGGTAGTGCCGCTTGCTGCCGCAATCCTTCTTTTCTCGAAGAAGGAAATACAGAAAAGCAATGAAAGTAATTATCTGAACAAGCGGATGGTGACCGAGCATATCCAGGAAGGACTCGATACCATTCAGGAGATAAAATCCTACAATCAGGAGAGAGACTATCTGGAAAAACTGGATGCGAGCATTGATACCTATGAAAAGGTATTGACTCGTAATGAACTGGTGCTCGGCATGTTGGTAAACGGTTCCCAGAGTGTATTGAAACTCGGACTGGCAAGCGTTATTATCGTTGGTGCCAATCTCTTGGCTTCGGGTACGGTTGATTTGTTTACCTATCTTATATTTATGGTTATCGGGTCGCGTGTGTATGCTCCGGTCAGTGAGGTGATGAATAATATTGCCGCTTTGTTCTATTTGGATGTGCGTATCAATAGAATGAATGAGATGGAAGCATTGCCGGTACAAAACGGGACTACCGAATTCACTCCTCAAGGTTATGATATCGAATTCAGACAGGTAGACTTTGCTTATGAGCAGGGAAAACAAATTCTGAATAACTTGTCTTTTATTGCCCGGCAAGGTGAAAAAACGGCTTTGGTTGGTCCTTCAGGTAGTGGCAAGAGTACGGCGGCCAGGTTGGCGGCACGTTTCTGGGATATCCAGTCGGGAAAGATTACCCTCGGCGGGCAGGATATCAGTCGGATTGATCCTGAAACTTTGTTGAAAAACTATTCCGTTGTCTTTCAGGATGTAGTTCTTTTCAATGCTTCCATTATGGATAATATCCGTATTGGCAAACGGGATGCTACGGATGAGGAAGTCCGGAGAGTTGCCCGCTTGGCACAATGTGATGAGTTTGTCACTAAAATGCCGCAGGGATACCAGACGATTATCGGTGAGAATGGAGAAACATTATCCGGCGGTGAGCGTCAGCGTATTTCCATTGCCCGCGCTTTGTTGAAGGATGCTCCGATTGTTCTGTTGGATGAGGCTACGGCTTCGCTTGATGTTGAGAATGAAACCAAGATACAGGCAGGTATATCTGAATTGGTACGTAACAAAACGGTGCTGATTATTGCGCACCGTATGCGCACCGTTGCCAATGCCGACAAAATTGTAGTATTGGAGAATGGAAGTGTTGCTGAAATGGGAACACCGGAGGAATTGAAAAAGAAAAATGGTATATTTGCCCGGATGGTGAACAGACAGGTTACAAATATGAATTGATAAATAGCAACGATACTATGCAATTTTTGAAAGGAGATATACAAGAGGGAATCTTGAAGGCAGCCGAAGAAGTGTTTCTGGAAAAGGGATACAAGGATGCCTCTATGCGTGAAATAGCTTCGAGGGCAGGGGTGACGGTGAGTAATATCTATCATTATTTCACCAATAAGGATGAGATATTCCGTACGATTCTGAAACCGGTATTGAATGATCTGTATGCTATGATTTATAATCACGATGCAGATCAGATGACGATAGACGTCTTTATGGATTCGGATTATCAGAAAATGTCTGTACGGGAATATATCAGATTGGTCTCTGAACATCGTGACCGTTTGCGGTTGCTGCTTTTTCAGGCACAAGGTTCTGTTTTGGAGAACTTCCGTTCTGAATATACAGATTTGATGACGCGTACGATTTCTGTTTTTTTTCAAGGAATGAAGCAGAAATATCCGCATATCAATATAGCAATAACTAACTTCTTTATTCACCTGAATACGGTATGGTTGTTTGCCCTACTCGAAGAGCTGGTGTTGCATCCTGTGAAGAAAGAAGAGATGGAGAAGTTTATAGCGGAGTATATCGCTTTTGAAACGGCTGGTTGGAAAGAGCTCATGAATGCATGAGCTCTCTCACTTTATTCTCTTACTGATATAAAAAAACGTCCGGCTTTCACAAGCCGAACGTCCTTGCCTCTTTTAGAATATGTCATCTATTCATATTCCAAAATGAATACATTATATGGTTTTTCAACTTAACAACCAAATAAAAGAAATGCGGGTGAATCACTTCGGCCGATTTCTATGTATTTTTAATGTGGCTACGTAATATAATTATGACTAATTAATTTAATTCTGATACTGCAAAGATAGGGGCTTTCCGCTTTTCCCGCAATCCCCTAAAATGGGTATTCTTCTATCAATTACTAGCTATATATAGTGGTTCAGGCGTTTGCATAACTATGCATCCCTCCAAGAACATAATTTACCCCGAAATAGGTCATTAAGACGGTCAGGAAAGCAAGAATCATATAGATATGGAAGAATAGAGGCTTGCGGAAAATGCGCAGACTTTGTGAATGGAAGGCTACTCCATATACCAGAAAAGTAATCAGTGCCCATACTTCTTTCGGGTCCCACGCCCAGTATCGTCCCCAGGAAACGTTTGCCCAAACTGCTCCCAGAAAGATGCCTGCTCCTAAAAAGAAGGTGGCAGGGTAGAGCAGCAAGCGGCTGACTAGCGTCAACTGTTCTATCCGGTTGTCTTGTATAGCGTCGTTTCCGGAGACATTGTTTTCCGATTCTTTTTTCCGGAGGCATAATGCCAGTATTCCGTTTAGCATGATGAATGCCAATAGGGCATAAGACATCATAATCAATGAAACATGAATACTTAGCCATGGAGAGACGAGCACCGGCATTAATGGGGTTATCTGGGGATTCATTTGTCCCAGATAGGAAACCAACAAAGCAAAGCCGGAGAGGAGGAATCCGAATGGAAGTATAAATGAAAATCTTCGATGGAGCAGACAGGCTATCAAAAGAATACAAAGAGCCATAAACTGCATGGTTTCGTAACCGTTGCTAAGTGGAATACGACCGCCGATGTACCAGCGCAGGCAATATCCTGCTAAATGGAATATGAAAGCAAGATAGAGTGCAACAGAAAAGAAAGTTCCTGCTGTGCGGGAAATCGTTTTGGCTTTGAGCGAGAGGATATTTCTTTGCAGGCTGTTATGAAGTAGAAGCAGGAAAGACAACACTCCCAATGACAGATTTATCATAAAAAGAATCTTGCTGAACGGAATCCGGTTGTAGAGTAATTCTGCTTTCACTTCCAGTTCGGAGAGAGGTTGCACGCTGCCATCAGTGGGTAATGGATGGATGAATGTTCCTTTTTCCAACATCAGGATCAGGCCTACTTTTTCATCTGTTTCCTGGATTGCTTTGGCGAGTTTGTTTTGTTGTCCTTGTTCACGTTGCCAATGTTCACGAAGACGGTAAACAGAACCGTCAAATAAATCAGTTAATCGAGCATAAGGTGTTTGTAAGTTTAATAAATGCTGTAATTCTGTATTTTTGATGTATATCAATGGCTCATTTCTCCACACTTCCGGATAAAGTAACCAGCCACCTATCACTTGTTCAGGTGTCAATCCTTTATATGAAGCTTCTCCTGTCAGTTTCTGAATGAAATCACGGGCTAATGTGTTGAAAGGTACTACCCGGTCGTGATAAATAACCTGTTCCTGTGCTAAACTGTCCGCTTGTGTTCGTTTCAATGCAGGAAGGAGTTTTTTTTGTGCTTGCATGTTACCTGCAAGGCAGAAAATAAACAGTATAAATACACCTCCTTTTTTAAGTAGCGGGTGGTTTAGCAGGCGTCGGAAATCACTACTGCGGGAAAATAGTAGCCAAATCATGGAGAGACCGAGCAGGATATATCCTGCATAAGTCACTCCTGTTCCCCATGGATCATAATTGACAGTCAGCCAGCTCCCTTTTCCGTCATCATCGAAAGATGACTGATAGAAACGGAAACCTTGTGATGTAAATATACGATTCATTGAAATCTGTTCGTGTAATAGAACATTTTTCTGTCCGGGAAGAGAGTAGGTGATATAGCTGATGTAGTCTGCCGGTGCTTCTGTTCCGGGATAGTATGCTATACGGAAACTATCTAGTTGTATTGTGAATGGCAGATCAGCTTTTCTGCCGCTTTCCGATTCCAGGAAACTGTCTATCGTTGCCCCCGGAAGCAAGTGTACGTATCCTTTTTTGCTTCCGATAAACGTAATCATGGCCCCCACCAAGATAACGAGGAGAGAGCCATGAAACAACAATATGGGGAACCGTCGCCATAAAGCGCGTCGGATGAGAGCAACAAGTGCAATGGTGGCAATTGTTCCCCACAAACAACAAAACCAACATGTATGATATATATTTCTTTCTACAAAATCTGTCCCATACGCTTGTTCTACGAAAGTAGTCACAGCGAGTAGTCCCACCAGACAGATATATAAGATAATAAGTAACCTTTTCAACTGTATAATCTTTTATGATATTAAAATGGAGCGTATTCCTTGTTCTTACATTCTTTCACTCCCATACATTCCATCTCAATCAACCATCCGGGACGGCATACCGGAGCATGAACAAATACTTTAGGAGTATGTGGGAAACGTTTGTCATACATTGCTTTAACAACTGTATAGTCGGCTATGTCACGCAGATATACAATCATTTGTCCCAAATCTTCAAACGTGCAGTCCGCTTCTTTCAACAGGGTTTCCACATTCTCCCACATTCGTTCTGTCTGTTTGCGGATGTTGCCGGGATATACCACATCGCCTTTGTTGTTGATACTTGCCGTTCCTGAAATAAATACCTGTCGGCGGTCTCCATAATCTACATACGTGCCACGTTCAAAGCTTACTCCATATTCATAAGTTGGGTTCAGATGGGTAGGAGCATAGAGGAAATGAATCTGTTCCGGTTGCATTCCTGCTACAGCGTAAGTATCCATTTGTACCAGTACTTTCGGGTCGGCATGCCGGCCGTCGATGCCTGTGCTGGAAATATAATGTGTTTTTTCTGTCAGGTTTTGGGTGACGAAAACTTCATTACGTGCTTTCACTACTCCGGCATAATTCACATCTACATTTTGCACGAAAAACCATGTACGGATACAATTGTCTGCCAGTTTACAACCTTGTTCCATGAGTTGCATCACATAGTCGTTCAATAATAGACGGGTCTGGTATTCCGAATTGGCGGCACGATTGAATGCACTACCGCCCCAGAAGTGGCGATAGGCACTGTGTTTCACCTCAAAAAGCCCGTTATGTAAGACTTGTGTCTGTACATCTGTCAACAGGTAAACCCATAAGGCTATTTTTGTTCCGTCCAGCGGGGGCTGTTCCACAATGGAAAGTGCGCAGTCCGAACCTTCGGTTGTCAATGCCAGTAGTGTATCTGCCTGATTGGCAGCGTCACTAAGGAAATAACGTTTGAGGATGGCAACTGCTCCTTTCAATTCTTGGGTAAGTAAATAATCGTAGGTGTTTAATACTGCATTCAGCTGTTCTTCGTATGTATCTTCCGGTTTAGTAGAATGAATGATAATATGATACTCTGAAGCTTCTCCTCCTGCATTATATTTAAAAATCTCTGTTAGCGTCTTTTCAGACTGAATATTCTGTTGTTTTTTGTTGTTCATATCAGTTGGGTAAATAACTATTTATTCTTGCGCACCGTTATTGATCCAGTCGTCAATAAGGGTCAAAATCGGAGATGATACTATTTCTTTTGAGTGATCGTATCCCCAGGTTGAACTAATAGTGGTATTCAATAATGTGTGCAATACGCTTTCTTGCGCACTGCCCGGCTTGACGAGTAACATGCCATCTACTTTCTTCGACGGGCGGTTGACCAGTGCCTCGTAACTTTTGCCTTCTGTCAGATACAGGTTGGCTGCTGCCGAACTACTTCCGCCATGACAGTGTGCGCATGTCGTATTAAATACTTTTTCTTGAATGCCATGGTACATACCTACATTTACAGTTCCCACATCCATAAGGATGGTGTCGTCAACTGCTGTAAGGTCGTCCATTGACTGAAAACTGATAACTCGTTTTCTCAATTTATTAATAACGCACAATTCAATAGTGGTTACTTTATCACTGACTCCTGTCATCGTAACCTGGATCTCATCATCTTCGACCGCCGGAATTGTTTTGGTGACAACGGCATACTCGCTCTCATCATTGAAGCCTGCCACTACAACACTATAACCATCGGGCCATTTACTGATACCATTGATCTTACCGCTCATCTTCAGCGTGCGTCCTTCTTCTGATAGGGTCTCTGTCTTTTCGTAAATACGTCCGTCATCGCATGATGTGATATATGCCAATAACAGTAGATAACCTCCGAAAAGAATGTATTTTTTCATAAACAAATCCTTTCTTGTGCTATTTAGAATGTATACTGAAGTAGAATACTGGCCGAATGTACTGCCAAACCTAAATCGTCGTTATCCCGATCAAGTTGGGTATCATGACCTTTACGGGCAATATACTGGTACATCGCTTGTAACTTCAGATTACAGTTCTTGAAAAAATAGTTCATACCCACGGCTGGCATATTTAGAAAACCATTGGTGTCCATTCCGTTACGGTTGAAGAAATCATAGCGTGCAGCTGCTTGCAGACGGGGGGCAACGAAGTAACCACCTTGTACATAGCCGCCCAGGTAATTATATGACTCGGAAATCTTTTGTCTTTTTGTGAAGCCAACATTCATATAATAGACTTCAGCACCCAGGTAAAGTTTGTTCTTTAGCATTGCAAACTCCAATCCGGCACGATAATCATTGGTACTTTCATTTTCACTTTCTACATTGATAGAGGTAGAAATACCAAACATGATTTTGTCTTCATTCAGCCTGTTCGGATTTCCCTGTGTAGCGGGCATCACTCCTTTAGGCATATAGGTGAAACGTCCGGCGTACAGTAAAGACGGAATGTGCCAGTCATCACTAAATGTTTTTGTTGCTGTATTTACCGCTGCACCCGTACCGTTGAATAAACCGATTTCATACCCGAATTTATCAGCTACCAAACCGTGAATCTCTACACCTAAATCGAATCCGGTGCCAATATTGGGTGTTACCGCATTCAAAGAATAGGGGAGGATAACGGGAGCAGTCAGTGATACTGGCAAACTAGGTAACAATGTTTCTCCCAGTGTTGTCAGGTAGGCATGTGAAAACGGAGTTTTGAATTTACCGACCCGGATGGCAAACTGCTTTTTCAGTTGAACATCAAACCAGGCTTGTTGAAGTAATGCGCCTCCACTGGCTGCCGCATTTATGGAAAGGTTGAAAGATACTTTATCGAAAGCCTTTCCGGTGAATCCGAGTACGGCGTAAGGAACTGAAAATCCGGAGTTGGCTATGTTATCTTGATTGTATGCTTTATCCAGTCCTTCATCGTCGTACCAATTGAAGTTTGCACTGGTCTGTACGAGCAGATTGGGTTTGAATACAAAATCTCCTTTCTTGGTTTCGATAGTGAATCCTTCTCTTCCAGCTAATGATACTACACCATTTTCTGTATCTTCTTCATGTTGTGCCATAGCGGCCAAAGGCATTATGGCAGTCAGCATGGCAATGATTATAAATCTCTTCATAATTACTTTATATATACTACTTTTAGTTTAAAGTGAATTTAAAAATGCAATCAGCGCATCCCGGTCTTCCTTACTCATATTCTTAAATAAGTTCTTTGATGCTTCTCCTTCTCCGCCATGCCACATGATGGCTTCTGTCAGATTGCGGGCACGTCCGTCATGCAAGAAATAAGTATGTCCGTTGACCTTTTCTTGTAAGCCGATTCCCCAAAGAGGGGTAGTACGCCATTCGTTTCCACGTGCCAGCCCGCTTATATAGTTGTCGTTCAGTCCGACTCCCATAATTTCAGAACCCATATCATGTAATAGATAATCAGAATAAGGGTGAATCGTTTGACCGCCTAACCACGGGAGTTGAGTATTATTTAATAAAACACTACCACGTGTCTTAGTGTGTAAAGTGGTCACATGACAGAGATGACATTTGGCTTTATAGAAGTTCTGTTCCCCTTTGATTACTTGCGGATCGTTTACATTACGCCGGGCGGGAACACCAAGACTTTGCATATAGAGATCTACGTTTTCCATCTCTTCTGTGCTGACATCCAGTTGGTCGTAAGAAAGCCCCATCATGCTACCTTGGTTTACTTGTATTTGTCCTTCACAGATTTCTTCCGGATAGCGGCTGTTGGTAACGCCCATATCACTGGAGAATCCCAATTCTACAGTTAAATCGGCATGTTGAGCTTTGTTGCCGGACAATCCCAGACTTCTCACTCCGCGTTCGGTGATGTAATTACATCGTCCGCTGATTCCATATTCGGGATAATTACTTTTTGCTGCAAGTGCTTCAATTTCAACAGGATCTAGTGCCATCATTTGCCCCATGCCTACATGGCGTAATGGAATACGTACGGTACAAAACAAATCTTCCGGTTTGATTTCTTCGGCATACCATTCAGATATAGTATAATTGGGTTTGCAAAGTGTGTAGGCTTCTCCATCAGGGAAAGAAAATGTCTCGTAAGTGTATTCCACAGACAGTTTGCCTTCCGGTTGCACTCCATAGATTGCCTGGTCATGAAGCACACGTCCATAATCTTGAAAGAAAGCTCCGTTTTTACGGGATATGTAGACTAGCATGGAAGAGAATCCATAGCTGCCCGATCCACCCTCTGTCCATAAAGAGGGTTTGGTACGTCCCGCATTCCGGTGGCAACTGCCGCACGAATAACCGGCATAAACGGGACCAAGTCCGCCGCCATGACCGTTGTTACTTGTACGTACATCGTCATATAGTCTGTCACCTCGGGTGAAACGTACATCGTATGCTCCTGTTATCCAATCTGCAGGCGTGTCATAAGCAACAGACGAATTCAAGAAAATAGTTGATGTTCCGGCTGATAGAGCATAGCCCTCCGGAATCTCGATATCCAATATGTCAATTCCGTCATCATTACAGGCAGAGCATGCCAACAGGCAAAAGAAAGAGAATGAATATTTTAGAAAGTGATTCATTGTTTATTGACTTTGTTTCAATAATATGTTTTAAACATACCAAAGAAGTAAAGGTGGATCATTGAATTCCAACCTTTACTTCTCAATAATATCTTAGCTAAGATAAAGCTTTATTGTACTTTACGTGGTTCACCGTTTTTGTAGAGAAGGAATTCCAATGTGTGGAAACCGCGTACATTTTGTGCCGATTCGACAGCAGCTTCATCATCACCTTCACTCCATTCGAGATCACTCCAACTTTGAGAATTCAGTATTTGTACAATAGCATTCTGATCCAAAGGCCAGCTGTCCATGTTAGGATCAAGTCCCATTTCGTCTACCGGACCGAATAAGAAAGCTTCGCTCTTTTCCCATGGTTCACGGGCAGTGATCCAAGCATCACAAGCTGTTTCAAAAGCACTATTTGACGGATTGTCTGCAAGGACTATTACTGCATTGTAGAGAGCGTCATTTTTTTCTTTCAAACTTTTGTAGGTAGGCACTACTACTGCATCTACATATTGTGTTACTACAGGATTAAGTACTGCGTCCGTATTGATATTGTTGCTATTATTTGCAATATAGGATTTTAAGTCATTCTTCAGTATACTTTCCAGCTCTGCACAAGCATCCATAGCTGCTACCGTTTCGTTACTGGGAATATGATTACGGAAAGGTTGCGGAATATCCTGAATGGCTTTTGCCGCTTTTTGGATAGCATTCTTTATCTTGGTATCTAATGATGAATTAGCACCGGCGATAACAGTAGATAAAGAATTAGCATTTATATTACCGTCTAAAGAACCGTAATATGCATTCCGGATGGAATAAATGTTATTGGTATAGTCATCACGAGAATGCCAGCTGTACCAGGATTCCACAGCATATAATGCTTCTTCAGTATTTCCGGCTTTATACAAGTTGTATGGGTCACCAATTTTGGCAGTACCGACTTCATTGGCAATTTCCGCGCATTTATCCACGATTTCTTCCACACAGCTCAAGGCGCTTGCGTAAGGAGAGCCACTATGAGCCTTGAACAGGGAAGCATAGCTTTCACCTCCTTTATAGCTTGAATTCCATGCGTTGTAGAGATTGGTTGCATCTGTTTTTAGAAGTGCTGCTACATTTCTCATGTAGTTATGCCAGCTTGATGCGTTTTCAGGAGTGTAATCAATATTGGCAGGATCTACTGTTGGGTTGTCATCATCACTGCTGCAAGAAGTTGTTGTGAATGCTAATCCCAATATTAGGGCTGCGACATAAAAGAATTTTGTTTTCATCATATAAAAATTAAATAATTGATTATTTGTTATTTCTTAATAAACCATCCTATATAGGCAATTCCAATAGAAAATTCGTTTTCACTGTTGTATGACTTTGATACGCCAAAAACTTTATTTGTACCAATCTGGCGGGTTGCATAGTCTGCTTTTATCACTAAGTTTGGCAAAGCGTACCAATTTAATCCCGCTGTCCACATACTTACTTGGCAACGTTTTTCCATCGTTTGCCCTTTTTCCCCTTTCTCTTGTGGGTTGTAGTATTCATAGCGGGCAAATGGATAGATTACCGGAATCTTTTTATTGCCTCCGAAGACCGAGCGGATATTAATGCCGGCTTCTGCTGCATAACTTACGGCATTCTTCGCTACCGGAGCCAGACGGCTGTAAGGCGATTTATTGGATAATTTGACATTTGCCTGACTTACTCCTAATGAATTTCCTAAATTTCCATATAAGATATTACCGCGTGCCGTTACATATTTATTGCGATACTGTGCATCTGCGGTGAAGATTCTTATCGGAATTTTTCCATAGTTTGCATAAGTCTGTTCTTTATCAGAGTTGGCTCCTGCATCTGCACAATAATAAAATGATGCACCTACACGTAAACCGGGAACTCCTTTATAATCTAAACGAAATACATACGCGGGAGAAGTGAAGTTGTCTTCCTCAAAGATTCCCTGTTTGCCACTACCTACCCATGTGTTACGATCGAATCCATTAGGGTTCAGGCCTGCTACCACCATAGCTTGGTAATCGAAGCTTGCATACCCTTTTCCGAAAGAACCAAAGATTTCCAGACCATTTTCATGCCAGGTAGAAGGCAAAAGGCTTGTTTCACCTTCCGGGCGTGAAGTTCCGAAGAAATTGATCGGTTCATGGTGTGCGTTAGTCAATCCTACCGGAACAATAATATGTCCGGCACGTACATTGAGGGAGCGGTGAATTAAACGTGTGATGTGAAATTGTTCGATAGCTACTTCACCTCCTTTTTCAACTTCTGTTTCGTATTCACCGTTTTCGGTGTTTTCTAATTCGAAAGCTGTACCTGTTCCACCAGATTCGAACTCAATCTCTGCACCGAGTATCCATTTGGAATTGAACTTATAATCAAAAGCTAAAACGAAACGGGGAATTGAAATGGTATTCCTGTTTTTCTTTGGATTACCATCGTTTCCTCCATAGAAACGGTTGATGCCATAATCTTTAAAATTAGCGACCATTTCACCGTATCCTCCAAAACGGAATTTTGTATATTCTTCTGTAGAAGAAGAATTACTACTTTTGGAAATTTCTTTTGTCTCCTGTGCTGGAATTGTAAGAGAAGGTAGGAGACTAAGAATAACGATTGCTGTTATTTTTCTCATCTTTTTAATAATTTTATCGGCTGCAAAGTTAGATTAGGTTAAAAAATGTGGCAATACCTAATATTAGGCATAGTTGTTTCTTAAATTCAGTATATGTAGGTAATTTTAATCTAAAGAGTAAAAAAAATATAGTAGTAGATAAAATAAAACAGACAAAGGTGTATTTCAGTATGATAATTTTTACTGATATACACCTTTGTCTGTTGTTAGTGTGTAGAGTTGTCTTTATTATTTCATAGTGTCACCGATTTTGTTTGTAATTGAGCGAATCGTTTCTTCTACAACCAGTTTCCTTGAGTATATCTACCATCAGGAAACTACCTTTTCAGAAACGATTCAACTCAGACAAACTACATACAAACAAAGCTAAACTTATGCTAAGGTTATCGCTTAAACTGCCATCTTTATACCTTCTTTTTTACTGCAATATCGTTTGCATTGCTGGCAAAGGTCATATCCCAGCATGGCTCCTAAAATAAAATCTTCTTCAGCAGTCAGTTGGTTTAAAGGACGGATGATGATGTGCCGCATGGCTTCCATACATTCTGCCTTTCCAAAAAACAGGTTGATTTTATTGGTACCTACTTCCTGTATCATATAACTGATCTTTTGATTTTTCAATCGGCGGATGGCAAATTCTTCGTGCTCTTTACTCATTGTGTAAAGTACCATGTTGCGTACGCCTTTCTTAAACTCATAAATATGATTAAGAAAAATTCGGATTTCGCCGGGGATGATTCTTTCAGTTGCCATGATGCAAAGTATTCTTTTTATGTTAAGGTAAAATTAGCTAATTTCTTGTTTCACTTGTTCGGCCCATGCGCTGATACGTTCGTCTGTTTTGCTATCTTCGTTGACTTCGTCAAGTGGAAGACCTACAAACTTACCGTCTACGACGGCAATGGAAGAATCGAAGGTATAGCCTGCAGTATCTGTTGCTCCACAGAATTTGCAGTGGGTATCTTTCAGATCTTCATAAAGAATACCTATTGCGTCACAGAATGTGTCGCTATACGAGTCAGAGTCGCCGCAACCGAACAGGGCTACAGATTTGTGGGATAAATCACACTTCTTTAAAACTTTTACTCCATCGTACCAGTCTTAAAGAAATAGGAAATCCCCATTTATAATGGAAGATTTGTCTCCTTCTCATTATAAATGGGGATATATGGAATAAAAAATGGTCGATCTTTTTAATGGTGGAACAAGCGGATGCCTGTAAATGCCATTGCCATATTGTATTTGTCGCAAGTTCCAATCACATGATCGTCACGTACTGATCCGCCCGGTTGTGCAATATAGCTGACGCCACTCTTGTGTGCGCGTTCTATATTATCTCCGAATGGGAAGAATGCATCTGATCCTAAAGCTACGCCTGTCATCGTATCCAACCATGCCCGTTTTTCTTCGCGTGTCAGTATTTCAGGCTTTTCAGTGAAGAACTGTTGCCAGATACCGTCTGCCAGTACGTCGTCATAATCTTCCGAAATGTAAACGTCAATCGTATTGTCACGGTCTGCACGACGGATTTTTTCAATCCATGGCAAGTTCATCACTTTCGGGTGTTGGCGTAAATACCAGATATCTGCTTTATTTCCTGCCAGGCGCGTACAGTGAATACCTATCTTTATTACATTATAGGTTCCTTTTCTTTTATTCTTTAGAATCTCCAGTGCTTCGGGAGTATAGTCAGGAGCAATGACGCCGTCGGATACTTCACGGTTGATGATGCGTGCTGTTTCTTCGTCACAAGTGTCGGACAATGCGATAAAGTCTCCGTAAGACGACATACGGTCTGCTCCACGTGCACGGGCGTATGCTGTAGCCAATGGAGATAGTTTCATGTCATCGACAAAATAAATCTTCTTCAGCGTGTCGCTCATTTCTACCGCAACAGCAGCACCTGCAGGGCTGACATGTTTAAAAGAAGCGGCAGCCGGCAGTCCGGTAGCTTCTTTCAGTTCTTTCACTAGTTGCCAACTGTTGAATGCATCCAATAGATTGATATAACCGGGACGTCCATTCAATACTTCGATGGGGAGTTCGCCTTCTTTAGCGATAATTATTCTTTGTTGCAAGTGATGAGTCGTTTTGGGCTTTCGTTGGGGTTCGGTGACAAGACAGTCAAGGAGGTGTGTGAACTGAATGGAGTAGACTGCCGGACCTTTCTGATTGTAGTCAACTTTATGGCTGAAGGCTTTTCCCGGCTCGATGGAGATAAAGATGATATTTCCATACCTGCATTGATTGATTATCTGCGGCAGGCACATATTTATTTTCTGGATTTTTCTCTTCCCGCTATTCGTCGTAAATTGATCGAGGCAATCGACTGTTCGCAAGACGATGTTGCTTTTCTCATCCTTAAGTTTTTCGATGAATATACACGAGAGGTGCGTAAGCACATGGATTATGAAGAGAAAACCGTATTTAAGTATGTCGATTCATTGATTAAAGGAGTTGCTCCCAAAAACTATCAGATCAGTACATTTTCCAAGCATCACGATCAGGTAGGGGAGAAATTGACAGAACTGAAAAATATCATTATTAAATATTGCCCTGCCAAAACAAATGAAAATCTTTTGAACGCGGCTCTTTTCGACATATATGCTTGCGAAGCCGGACTGGAATCTCATTGCAAGGTTGAGGACTATATTTTTGTTCCTGCTATTCTGAATTTGGAAAGGAGGATTAGGGAAAATGAAAAATAACGAAGTAGTTCGAATAGCTATTGCAGAGACCTCTGTAATTATTCGTGGTGGGTTGACTGCTGCATTGAAGCGTCTTTCTAACGTAAAAGTACAACCAATAGAATTACTGTCTGTTGAAGCTTTGCACGATTGCGTCCGAACGCAATGTCCCGAGATGTTGATTGTCAATCCTACTTTTGGTGATTACTTTGATGTAGCTAAGTTTCGAGAAGAAATATCCGGTAAAAGAATACGTTTAATAGCGTTGGTTACTTCTTTTGTAGATGCTTCATTATTGGGTAAGTATGACGAGTCTATTTCGATATTCGATGATTTGGAAACTCTTTCTAAGAAAATTGCAGGTTTATTGAATGTGGTTTCCGAAGAAGAAGAGATGGATAATCAGGATACGCTTAGCCAGCGGGAAAAGGAAATCGTCATCTGTGTGGTGAAGGGAATGACAAATAAGGAAATAGCGGAAAAGCTTTTTTTGTCGATTCATACAGTGATTACACACCGAAGAAATATTAGCAAAAAATTGCAAATACATAGTGCTGCCGGTTTGACTATCTATGCTATTGTAAATAAGCTGGTTGCATTGAGCGATGTGAAAGATTTATAGCCTGCGGAAGTGTTATAAAATATAAAACCGTTTGCGTACACGAAAAATATTCGTACCTTTGCAAAGCAGTTGAGAAATTGCTGTTAGTTTATAAGGTAAAAGAAAATATTAAATAAGGTATTAGATTAGACAGTTTAAGGTATTAAAAGTTTTTTAGTTTAGTTCAATAGGATAAGTTTTTAGTAGAAGGTAAAAGGATAACAATAGGTAAGACGTTTTTAGGTAAAAAGAAGATTAGTTTTCAGGAAATTTGAGGTACTATGGAAAAGCCTTTAGGCTTTTCTGATGCAGTGGCGAGTGGTTCTATAAAAAGAATTAGCTCGTTTTTTATTTATATGGGATTTAAGTCTGTGGATTGGATTAAGGTAATAAAAAACAAAATCCCGACGAAATCGCTTCGGCGGGACTCTATTTCATTTTTTACTTAAATGTGGCTACGTAATAAAATTATGACTAATTAATTCAATTCTGATACTGCAAAGATAATGCGTTTCAGAATGTGTCACAATCACCTTTATGAGGTATATTCTGTAGCTATTCTCACTATTTATGGTTAGTAGCAGGTGTTTTCTCTACTTTTTTCCACTCTTTAGTCTCGAAATCGTATGTTTTTATGATTCTTGCAGGGCATCCGGCACATATTGAATAGGGTGGGACGGAATGACTGACTACACTTCCGGCGGCCACTACGCAATGTTTCCCTAAAGTTACTCCCGGTAGAATGACCGAATTGGCACCTACCCATACATCATCTTCGATAACAACAGGCAGTGTGCTGACACCTTGTTCGTCAATCATCTTTTCTGCATCCTGATAATTATGGTTGAGTCCTGTGACCGTTACATTCTGTGCCAGGTTGACATGATTGCCAATATTAATCGGACCTATGATTGTGTTTCTCAATCCGATGCGTGTATAATCTCCGATTGTCAAGTCGCCAACTGCATTATTCAGACAGGAGAAGTCTTCGACAACAGAATATTTACCCAAAGAGAATCGGTTGAAAGGAGGGAGGTCTTTGCGTACACTCCGATAGATGACAGAACCCTTTCCGCGTTTCAGGTATATGAAATCGAAGAGCCGTATCCACCAATTAGGGCGAGTTTTAACGGGGTGCATGATAAAACGATGTACAGCCTGTTTTAAGCCGGGGTTTTCTTTAATTCGCTGTTTAAGTGTTTTCTTCTCCATATTGAATGTTTTTTCTTCTTTTTGTCCTCTACCAGATAATCAGGAATTGCCAGGCTATAAGTGATTAATAGACCGAAAAGTGCAATCCACCATCCGAATGATAAGGTCCAATTATATACGGTAATCAACGAAGTCCAAATACTTACGAAGATACATAATTTAAGTGGAGAAGGCGTTAATTGTTGTACGATCCGGTTGCAGAAACTCCAGTTTCCTTCAAATATGGAAGGGAGTAAGTAGGAAGTTGTTTTCCGGATACGTTTACGGTAAGGACAGGCGGGTGCGGACTGGCAATAAACAATCACATCCGGCAAGTAGTCAATGTATATATTCTGTCGGAATAATTTTCGTTCGATATTAGTCTTAGAACTTTTCATGTTCTTTTGCAGCCATTTTAGGTCGATTGCCATATTAGTTCCCAATAAATTGGATGACAGTCCGAATTGTGTATTGCCGGCTCTACAGAGGCTGTTTTTTATTTCCTCACGTATAGCCCGGAAGCGATTACGGATGCCTTTGCGGTTTTCTACTATCGTATGTAGTTGGATGGCTTGTACACCGGCATCATAGGCATTATATATCTTATTCAGGAATTGCGGAGATAAAGCGCATGCTGTATTGGACAGGAAGAGAACCAGATCATATCGTTCCTGATCTAAACTGTTGATTGCCTGATATAGATCGCTGTATGTGATAAACTCGTACTCTTCTTCTTTATACACATCCGGAAGAATACTTCCCTCCGGAACGAGAATGGCACAACCATATTCCTTTTGAGCCTTCGGGTAGGTGATATGTTTGAAATGTGAGGCTATGGCCATCACAAAGAGGTATAGGAGCAAAAGCCCTGTACAGAAGAATACCAGATCATCTATTATGTAGATATAAGAGTCTATCATCTGGAAGGAGATTATACGTTCTCTTTTTGAATGAATGCAGTAACTGTTTTCAGAATAATCTTTATATCCAACCAGAAAGAGAATGTCTTTGCATAGGTGATATCCAATTGCTTGCGTTCTTCAGCAGAAAGTTTACCGGCTTCGCCTCTTTTCTCTACCTGCCATAAACCGGTCAATCCGGCCGGACCCATGAAACGGTCGATGTGTTCATCGCTTGTCAGCAACTCGGCTTCATAGAGTGGGAGAGGGCGGTTGCCTACTATTGACATATCCCCTTTTAAAATATTAATAAGCTGGGGTAACTCGTCAATACTATATTTACGTATAATACGTCCAATCTTAGTTATTCGAGGGTCATTTTCCAGCTTAACGAAAGCATTGCTTTTTTCCTTGGACTTCTTGTTTATGTAGTCTTCTTCGGAGATTACGAAATCGTCAGATATCAAGAGGATTTCTTCTTCATCGATTTCTTCATTCACTTCCGCTTCCGGTTCTTCTCCCCAAATATCCTCATCTTCCTGCTGATATTGGTTAAGGGCATTGAAATCCTTTAAATGCTTGTCTGCATCAGTATACATCGAACGGAATTTAAGAAAGTCGAATATCTGATAATTACTTCCTACGCGCTTGGATTTGTAGATAATAGGACCCTTACTTTCTATCCGGATAGCTAGTGCAGTAAATATTAAGAGAGGAGAAAGACATAATATCGCCATTCCTGAAAAGAAAATATCAAAGGTTCTTTTCCATAAAGGCAGGCGGAAAGCATTTATATTTTGTGCTTTAAGTTGAAGTGCCTTTATTTTCTGATCTTTTCTTCGTTTAAGGAAAGTTGATAAATCTTTTAAAGCCTCCTGGCTTGTTTCATATTTTATCGTATTGTTGATACCGGCTTTAAGGTATTCGGATGCTTCTTCCTTAGATAAGGAGTCGATAACGAGTACCATATAAAGCCCCGGATACTTTTTACGCATGTATTGGATATCTGCAATATCTTTGGATATGTTCACTTGTTCGAAAAATAGAGCTGCGTCATATTTTTCGCGTATTTTCTCCAATACTTTGACAGCTTTGCTACAATTGGGTGCAGCATAGAATACCCCAATACTTAGTCGGGAGAGTAGTTCTATTGTTTTGCTATCTCTGCCTATATAAACAAAATATTGCATGTGTAGAAGACCCGGTATTAGTCAATAATCTTTTTGATTCGGATTTTGAGTTCCAAAGGGTTGAATGGTTTCAGGATATAGTCTTCTGCTCCTTCTTCCAATAGTCTGATTCTTTCCGTTGTACTTTCCTCACTGGATAACATAACGATAGGAATTGACTTGAATAATTCATTGTTCTTCATGTATCTTAAGAATTCATCCCCCATCATGAGAGGCATACGAATGTCTGAAATAATGAGGTCAGGTACATTGCCTTCATTAAGCCATTCTATTGCTTTGATGGGATCTTCCAAATAGGTAAAATCATACTCTTTTCCTAGATACACACCGGCCACTTTTCCGATTGTCGATTTATCGTCGACTAGTAATATTTTTTTCTTCATACGAATAGACCTTTCTATCGCTTGCTTTGTTATTTGATTTATAGATTAAGATTGTTGTCACATAATATTTGTGATACACTGCAAATATAGATATTATTTTAGAATAATCCCCAATCAGGAGAGTAAAATTCGTGATATATCTTTTTTTTCTATTAATTGCAACTTACAGCATCTTAATGAAAAAACACGGATTCCATAAAAACTGGAATCCGTGTTAAAGATTAATTGTTAGGCTTATTTATATACTCTTGATGAATCAAAAGTTTTCCACCATTCTTCATTCTTAGTACCGCCACTGGTCACCCAACTTTCGAATAACGAGTAAGCTGATTTGATATTCACATATTCCAAAGGCCATTTGAAGTCTGTCGGAACCATGATTCCCCATGCCAGGTTATCTTTGCTGATGTAATATCTCTTGCGGGAAGTAGAACTATCGTCGTTGTTGCCTCCGAACAAGTCGGTATTTGCCAACTTAGTTGGTTGATAACCGACAATATGAATCTCCTTACGCTGGTTTCTGTTTCCTTCTACGAAAATGAAAACATTCAGTTTATTGATATTAAGCTCATCCACAGAGATAGGATTGCTGAACTTTATAGTGAAACTGATATTTTTAGGACTCGTATTGGCAGAGTGACCTGCAATCGTATTGATCTGTTCGTAACGGTCTCTTCCCAATGCTTTGTGAGCATCGTCAAATAATGGAATAACCGCATAGTCCTGTCCGTTCTCAATCAGATTACTATTCACATTGAAACCTTTAAAAAGAGAGTTGTCACTGAATTCCACCGGCTGCGTAATGGCACTGGCAGGAACACCGTCCAGCATGATAGCAGCTCCAATACTCTTGGTAGCTCCGGCAGCCGATAAATCAAGACTTAACGTGAACTCTTCTGCCTTATTGCTCTTATTGATGGAGATCTTTCTTTCCTTGATAATCAGAACAAGGTCGTTCATATCGTAATCCCCATATAAAGGCCATTGGTCTTCAAACAGATAAGCATAATTGCGATTATCATCCATGATGATCGGGAACTTAGGATCTTCAGGATCTCCTCCTTCATTTCCACCATTTTTAATTCCTGTACAAACATCGATGATGACTTTAGAGTCTCCCATTTTGGTGAAGTATGGGCCATTCAGTACATGGAAGTTTTCCCACCATTGGTTCTTTTCAACGTGGCTATCACATTCAATAACCAAATTTCCATCATATGTGAAACCTTGTCCGGTGATAACCGGTGATTTTATCATAGAAGTATTTTCGCCTTTTCCATAAAACTTGGCATAACCGGGAGGTATGCTGATACTTGTCGTAGCATCCAGCATAGAACCATCACTTAAATTTACTGTTCCATTAACAAACTCCATTTTAGGAGCTTTCAAATATCCTTGAGTAAAGTTAAACGTCGCTCCGTTGGCATAGAAAGAAGTCGTTGCTTCCATGCTACAAGCGTTGTTGACAGTCGTATTGGTGAGACTGATGGTTGTAAACTTCATGATGTTGTTGTTGGTAGCAACAGCGTCGGAATTTGCAATTAATTTCTCTCCATAAATCTCTCCGTTATTTTCCAAAGAGAAATTAGACGGCAGATTTAATTCTCCTTCCAAACTGATTTTATTGTCATTTACAATTTTCGTATTGGAATTGATTGAGATATTCTTGCTGGTTATGGTTCCTTTGTTGTAGAGTGTTGCACCGGAATGTAGTGTCATTGTGTTCGCTACAGTCAGTGCACCCCAGTTTCTTAATGCAGCAGGCGCTCCATTGGTGAATGATATATCCTCTGCATTCACTTCTCCCTTTTCCATAATGGTCAACATGGAGTTTCTAATGAACGTCATGGTTCCTGATGCTTCAATTTTAGCATTATTCATCACAATGATTTCAATACCGTTTTGGAATTGGAATGTTGCGGGAATCGTCCATTTAGCATCTACATAAACTTTGGTTGCAATTTCACCGTCATAACCGTCAAACTTGAATGTGCCGGCATAGTCAGAGGTGATTTTGTAAGAAGCATCACGCAGCAAAGTGGTTCCTGACATTTCAGTCACTTCTTTTGCATTAGCAGGTATGGAATAGTAATCCGGCTTTTCAAATGAAAGGCCTCTTGTAGCAGCGGCACGACTCATCAACGCTCTATTTTGTGCAGTAGATCCTGCATAATAGAGTTTACAGGTAATATTATCACTGTTTTCCGGCACATCGAACTGATATACCTGTTCACGTCCTCTAGGGTCGGTTTGCTTCACATAAATACCCTTTTGAGTTGGCAGCAGACTGACAGCGGTTGTAAATTTAAAGTTGTTTTCTTTATTAGCTGTCCTTGCAGCGAGCACGGAAGCGCTTTCATTAGTCAAAGGATCTTCTGCATATATTTCAACTAAATAAGCAAATAGTCCTCCTTCTTCATCTTTCACTTCGACCGAGACATTTTTAGTGGTTATCATGTTCCAATCGATATCATCGGGAGCAGCAAAGCCATCTCCCATCGGGTTAGGTGTTTCGTAAGACGGATCATAGAGATCCTTTCCAGAGTCAACACAACTAGACATAGTACCTGCCATCGCTATTGCAATGATGGGTACAAATTGAATTGTTTTCTTCATCATAATGTATTATTGCTTGATTGTTTGTAACCAAATCCATCACAAAAATAACTGCATATCTTTTATTGGAAATGTTTTTTCTGTTATTTTATGGAGTGAAAACAACTATACTTCCGTTTTGGTTCTTCTTTGGCTCTTTTAGGTTTGATTCGGTCTTGATGATGATGAAGAGAAATCCCCTGATTTTCACTTTTATACAACTGTTTAAAATGAAAATCAGGGGGTTACAATAGATGGATTTAACTTAAGACTTGGTGATTTCTCCTATTAAGCAGGAGTTCATTTTATATCGGATATCCTTGTTGGGTAATCCATGTCCCAATAAAAACATGAGCTTTGTTATGGCACATTCGGGGGTACTGTCATATCCACTGATTACACCTGCTTCCAGAAGATGCATTCCTGTTTCGTAACGTCCCATTTCTACTGCTCCGGAGGCACATTGTGTAATGTTGACAATGATAATTCCACGATCGGTAGCTTCCTTTAGTTGGCGGATGAACCATTCTTTTTGCGGAGCATTTCCCGAACCGAAGGTTTTCATGACAACCGCTTTCAATCCCGGAACATGAAGCAGAGAAGTCACGATACTCTCTTGAATGCCCGGAAAAAGCGTTAGAATAACTACATTGGTGTCAAACAGGTAATGCGGCTTTAACGGTTTTGTCGGGTCTGGTTTTCGAATGAGATTAGGCTCATATTTAATGTGGATACCTACCCGTGCCAATGGCGGATAATTGAAAGAGCGGAAAGCATTGAAATTCTCCGCATTGATTTTGGTGGTACGGTTGCCACGCATCAAATGATTCTCAAAGAAAATACAAACCTCCGGAACAATGGCTGTACCATCCGGATTTTTAGCTGCTGCAATTTCGATGGCTGTGATGAGGTTTTCCTTTCCGTCTGTGCGCAAAGTCCCGATCGGGAGCTGGGAACCTGTGAGGATGACAGGTTTGCTTAGATTTTCGAGCATGAAACTTAGTGCAGAGGCAGTGTAAGCCATTGTGTCTGTTCCGTGAAGGATGACGAAACCATCGAAATAATCATAATTGTAATTGATGATCTTTACCAGTTTTGCCCAGTAAGCAGGTTCCATGTCCGAAGAGTCGAGAGGGGGATCGAATTGGTAGGAGGAAATGCGGTAGTTGAATCTTTTCAGTTCGGGGACGTGCTTAAGCAAATGATCGAAGTTGAAATTTTCTAAGGCACCTGTTTCCGGATTCTCTATCATTCCGATAGTCCCACCCGTGTAAATTAACAAAACGGAAGGAGTTTCTGCTCTCATAATTGTTGAATTACTGTTAAAACATTGGCAAAGATACGGATTAAATGCGAATAATGAGTGCTAAACGACGAATTATATAAAGTTGGAAGGACAAGACTATAAAAAATATCTATGTTGCATTTTTGCGATATGTAGTATGAAAAAATGTCCCCATCTTTGGGGCAGGTTGGACGAAGTGTCCGGCTTTAAATAAAAAACGAAAGAGAAAATGAAAAATGACCGGTATTTTCCGTTAGAAATCTGTTTTTGGGCAGGCGACAATTTGAGCGTCATGATATATCAGATAGGGGGAGTGCAACTTGTAGGGATTTATGTGTTGTTGCTGTATCTGTGTGCAAAGAATGACTACAGCAAATCAGTGGTTAATAGTATGCAAAAACCAGTGGAAAAAAGTGCAGTGGAAAAAAACTCTGAAACGCCGATGGATAAAGGGCAAAAACCGAATGAAACTCAAGAGAGTAGAGTAGAAGAGAAATATTACTACTGTTGTAAACAACAGCAGCAATATTGGCGAGGAAAGGAAGACTGCTGCTGTTGTTGTTCGGACTTCGGATTCGGTGAATGACAGGGGCAACGAGATTGTCAGCCCACGCCTCGATCCTGTTCAGTCCACGTCTTGTTTTTGTTCAGCTCACGGCTTGTCTCTGCTCGTCCCACGGGTGAAGTACGGCCTCCCCACGGCTTGCAGAAATAGCCCCACGGTTTGCGGAAATAGCCCTGCGGCCTGCGGAAATTTTCATCCGAGGCTCTTACTTCAGGGCTTCTTTCAGTCTGGTAATCGCCTTTTCCGGGTCTTTTTCTTCTTCGAGCAGAGTGACGAACTTACTGCCGATGATAGCTCCGGAAGCGTGTTCGCAAGCTGCTTGGAATGTTGCTTTATTGGAGATACCAAATCCCACCATCAACGGATTGTTCAGATGCATACCTTCAATCTTTTTGAAGTAAGCCCGTTTTTGTTCGTTGAAATCTTGTTGCGCTCCGGTGGTTGCTGCTGATGAAACCATATAAATAAATCCGTCGGTATGTGTATCTATCTCGCGTACCCGTTCTTCGCTGGTTTCCGGTGTGATGAGCATAATCACTCTGATGTTATAGCGTTCGGCAATGATACGATAATGTTCTTGGTAATCACGGAAAGGGAGATCAGGGATAATGACGCCGTCGATACCACATTCCACACATTTACGGCAGAAATTCTCAAATCCGAATTGCATGATTGGGTTTAAATATCCCATAAGCACAAGTGGGATTTTTACGTCCTTGCGAATATCCCGTAATTGTTCAAAAAGAAGTTTTAGAGACATACCATTGCGCAATGCCTGCGTAGCGGCATTCTGAATAACAATGCCATCTGCCATCGGATCACTGAAAGGAATGCCGACTTCAATCATACTCACTCCGTGCTTTTCGAGCGTGCGGATTACATCAGCGGTACCATCCAAAGTAGGAGTACCGGCACAAAAATAAATAGAAAGTATGTCTTTCTTGTTGCTATTGAAAAGTTGATTAATTCTATTCATGACGTTGGAATTTTTAGATTATGATTTTAATTCGTTTAAAAATGTCCGGATACGCTCCGGATCCTTTTCTCCCGGTTTCAATTCAAAACGGCTGTTGAGATCGTATCCGGCAAGCCGGGGATGTTTAAACTCTTTCAGGGCATTGGCACTGTATGAGTTAATGCCTCCGCTCAATAGGAAGGGTACATGTCCATTGTACATATCCAGGATACTCCAGTCGAATTGATTTCCCGAACCACCATATTGTTCGCATTTGGTATCGAACAGAAAAAGATCACAGACTTTTTCGTAGTCATATACCTTTCTCAAATCTTTGGGACGGTCTACTGAAAAAGCCTTGATGATTTTCAATCCAGTGGAATGTAAGGACCGGCAGTATTCGGGCGATTCATTTCCGTGGAGCTGTACATAATTCAGTCCGAAACGATCAGCATACATGCTGATTATCTGCTTGTCTTCGTTGACGAAAACTCCGACACGTCGGGCATGAATGGGCAAGTAAGCCGGAAGCTCGTAGACATATCGGGGAGATTTAGGATAGAAGATGAATCCCAGCATATCTATGCCTTCGATAGACTCTACGTCCTGTATGTTTTCAGCTTCACGCATACCGCATACTTTGATAATTTTTCCGTTAATCATAGGGCTGTCCGTTTTGAATAATTAGTTTATTGGATTGCTTGCAGGAAATTCTGTAAAGTTTCTCCCGGTTGCTGTGTTTTCATAAATGTTTCACCGATCAGGAATCCACGGAATCCGGCTGCCCGAAGTCGGTTTACTATTTCCGGATCGGAGATGCCGCTTTCGGATACCAATACAGCATCTTGGGGAAGCTGTCCGGCCAAGCGGAAAGAGTTTTCTACATCAGTGAAGAAAGTACCCAGATTACGATTGTTGATTCCTACCATATCTATTTTCTTGTCGATGTATATTAATTCCTCGGAGCTATGAATCTCCAGAAGAACTTCCAGACCTAGTTCATGAGCTTTTTCTGCAAGTTCATTACATTTCTCCGGTTCTAATGCGGCTGCGATAAGAAGTACGGCATCGGCACCGACAATTTTGGCTTGATAAAGCTGGTATTCGTCAATGATGAAGTCCTTCCTAAGAATGGGGATCTCTACCAAAGGGCGTGCAGTGCGGATGTCCTTCAGGCTTCCTCCGAAAAATTTCTCGTCGGTGAGGATGGAAAGGGCAGAAGCTCCTGCTGCTGCATAGGAGGGAACAATTTCTTCCGGGCATGCTTCTTCCTTTATCCATCCTTTGGATGGAGACCGACGCTTGAATTCAGCGATAATACCCGATGCAGATGAGGCTAATGCCTGCTTCATAGAACGAGAGGTCGGAACTTCGCTGATACCTTCCTGTAATTGCTCGATGGAGATAGCCTGCTTTTGCAGGTCAACTTCAAATCGTTTGTTTGCTATAATCTCTGATAATATATCTTTCATTGATGTGGGATTATTAATTGTAAATGATGGATTTGCAAAAATAAAACATTAACTGTTCAATTCAATGAATTTTTTTAGGGTAGCTAATGCGCGTCCACTTTCCAATGACTCTTTGGAGAGAGCAATACATTCTTCAATAGTCTTCTCCGGACAAATCACATGGATGGCGAAAGCTGAATTGACTACCACTACATTTTTTTGAGCTTCTGTAGCCGTGTTATTCATGATCTGGTCGAAAATCTTAGCTGCATCTTCCGGTGTTTGTCCACCATCTAGGTCAGTTTCCTTATAGCGGGAGAATCCGAGACTCTCGGGAGCGTAAATCTTTTCATGATCGCTGGTCGCCACTTTAAACTCATTTGTCAGAGAGATTTCGTCATATCCGTCGAGACTATGAACAACGGCAAATTTCGTCTTGCTTTCCTGATAAGTATAGGTATAGAGGCGAAGTAACGGGAGGTTGTAAACTCCTAAAAGCTGATAGGCCGGTAATACCGGATTAACCAACGGACCGAGCATATTAAAGAAAGTGCGCACTGCCAATCCTTTACGAACCGGAGCAACTGCCTTTAATGCCGGATTGAATAAAGGAGCATGCAGATAGGCAAGATTACATTTCTCCATGCTACGGCGCAGTTGATCGACGTTACTGGTGAACTTTACACCGTGTTGCTCCATTACATTACTGGCACCGCTGACTGATGTTGCTCCGTAATTACCATGTTTCACAACCGGGAAACCGGCTCCGGCAACAGTAAAACAGGAAGCTGTAGAAATATTAAATGTATTTTTTCCATCACCTCCGGTTCCTACGATATCTATCGGAGCAAATTCACTTAAATCAACCGGAATACGCATTTCAAGCAATGCATCGCGGAAACCGCATAATTCTTCCACAGAGATATTACGCATCAGAAAGACGGTAATTAAAGAGGCTACCTGTACATCATTATATTTTCCTTGTGCGATGTTCTGTAAAATGGTGCGAGCCTCATCGCGTCCCAAATATTGATGTTCGAAAAGTTTGTATAGAATCTGTTTCATAAGTTTAATCGTTTAAGAAGTTTTTAATAATTTCTTTTCCTTGCGGAGTTAATACTGATTCGGGATGGAACTGAATACCATGTACATTGTAGGTCTTATGGCGGATTGCCATGATTTGTCCTTCCTGACTTTCTGCCGTTATTTCCAGGCAATCGGGAAAACCTTCCCGGCTGACTACCCAGGAATGGTATCTTCCAACAGGGATTTCTTTTCCCAACCCTTCAAAAAGCAAATCCTGGTGAAGGATGGTAATCGGAGTCTGTACCCCATGATATACTTCTTTGAGATTTTCCAGACGTGCTCCGAAAGCTTCGCCGATGGCTTGATGACCGAGGCAGACACCCAGAATGCTTTTGGTCGGAGCATATCTTTTAATAATAGGTAATAGCAGTCCGGCCTCTTCGGGTATGCCCGGTCCGGGAGACAGGATGATTTTATCAAATCGGTCTACTTCATCAAGCTCTATCTGGTCGTTGCGAACTACTTCTACATCTGTAGCCCCTAATTCTTTCACTGCGTGCAGTAGGTTATAAGTGAAAGAGTCGTAGTTATCTAAAAGTAATATTTTCATTTTTATTGTCATTGTAAAATGGTTGTTCAAATACTATCTCTGCTTTCAATTTTTTAATTTGACAGCTAAATCAATCGCCTTTTTCAGTGCTCCCAGTTTGTTGTTCACCTCTTGCAGTTCATATTCATCCTGACTGCGTGCTACAATACCTCCTCCGGCTTGGAACCAGAGTTCATTGTTGCGGCTTACAAAAGTACGGATAGTGATAGCCTGATTTAATTCGCCGTTCAATCCGATAAAACCGATACAGCCACCATAGGCTCCACGATTATGTGGTTCGATTTCGCTGATTAACTGCATAGCGCGTACTTTGGGAGCACCGCTTAATGTGCCGGCAGGAAACGTATCAATAAACGTTTTTATTTTATCTGCGCCCTCATTCAACATACCGCTGACACGGCTTACCAGGTGAATGACATGACTATAATATTGTGGTTCCTTATAGAATAGTACGCGTACATCATGACAATTACGGGAAAGGTCGTTTCTGGCAAGATCAACCAGCATGACATGCTCTGCATTTTCTTTAGGGTCAGCCAATAAAGCTTCTGTCAGTTCCCGGTCTTTTACTACATCTCCGGTACGGCGGGTAGTTCCGGCAATCGGATCGATGTAAGCACGACCATCTTCGATTTTGCAATGTGTTTCCGGTGAAGAACCGAAGATGCGGTATCCTCCGAAATCGAAGTAGAAAAGATAAGGAGAAGGATTGATGCTGCGGAGTGCGCGGTACACTTTGAAATCATCTCCGGCATAAGGTTGGATAAATCTTCTGGAAAGTACGATTTGGAAAACATCTCCACGCATACAGTGCGCGATTCCTTTGCGGACATTGGCTTTATGCTCCTCGTCGGTGATAGGGCTAGTAACGGGACCTGTTACAGAGAAGTTGTAAGAAGCATAATTCCGGTTTTCGATGGCTGCTTCCAGTTCCGGTAAGCCGCTTTCTTCTCCTTCGGACAACATTTCAACGAGTGTCAATTCATTTTTGAAATGATTGAAAACAATGACATACTTATATAATATGTATAGCAAATCCGGAGCGTCATTTTGCTCATCGTGACTTTCTTTCACCGGGATGTGCTCGAAGTATTTCACAGCGTTGAACGTCGTGTATCCGTAAAGTCCACATACATTCTTATTATCCCCGGTCACCTGGAATTGATTGATAAACCGGTTCATGGCCTTTTCTACATGGAAGGTTTTTGTCAGGGGTTCTTCCGTGCGGCTGTTATCGGGATAGTTGGAAGTGACAATGCCGCCATTTATACCGATACTTGCCAGGGGACAGAGGGCTATAAATGACAAGGAATTTTCTCCGGCATGATAGTCGGAACTTTCCATTAATGCAGATTGCGGATACATGTCGCGCACTTTCAGGTAAATGCTGACAGGAGTATGCATATCTCCGAGCACTTGTTTGCTATGAGTTGTATAATTAAATGTTTTCATTTCTATAATTGCTTGATTATTGATTACGAATGATGGTTTACTAATTACTTATTGCTGTTCATTAAACGATAAATAGGTTTCAATATCTTTGTCTCCTCGTCCTGAAACAGTCAATACAACGATATCTTCCGGTTTGAACTTCAATTTTCTCAAAGCTCCTAATGCATGGGCGGATTCCAGTGCAGGGATAATACCTTCGAGTTTAGTCAGTTCGTAAGCGGCTTCTATTGCTTCGTCGTCATTGATTGCCAAAACGTTGGCACGTCTTTGTGCGGCAAGATTGGCGTGTATCGGACCAATGCCCGGATAATCCAGTCCGGCGGAAATCGAGTAAGGCTCTTCAATCTGTCCGTCTTCGTTTTGGATGACGTAAGTACGCGCTCCGTGGATAATTCCCATTTTACCGAGTTGGATGGTGGCGGCGGTCATTCCGGTTTCTATTCCTTTACCTCCGGCTTCCGCCAGAATGATGCCTACCCGTTCATCATTGATATAATGATAAATCGTTCCGGCAGCATTACTTCCTCCTCCAACGCAGGCTATCAGATAATCCGGATAGTCACGTCCTTCTTTTTCTTGCAGTTGTTTTTTTATTTCTTCGCTGATAACAGATTGCAGGCGTGCCACCATATCAGGATAAGGATGAGGGCCTACGGTAGAGCCGATAATATAATAAGTGTCGGCAGGATGGCAACACCAGTCGCGGATCGCTTCGTTGGTTGCGTCTTTCAAGGTCATGTTTCCGGAAGTAACGGGAATAACGGTAGCTCCCAGCATTTTCATTTTCTCCACATTGATATGTTGGCGTTCTACATCCGTCTTTCCCATATAAACGATACATTCCATATCCATCAACGCACATACGGTAGCTGTTGCTACTCCATGTTGTCCGGCTCCGGTTTCGGCGATGATGCGTTTCTTTCCCATGCGGCGTGCCAGCAAGATTTGTCCGATGGTGTTGTTGATTTTGTGTGCACCGGTATGATTCAGGTCTTCCCGTTTCAGATACAACTTGCAACCATACTTTTCGGAAAGGCGTTTTGCCAGATAGAGTGGGGAAGGACGTCCTACGTAGTCGCGTAATAACTGCTCAAATTCCTTTTTAAATTCTTCGCTTTCAATCACTTCGAGGTACTTGTTCGTCAGTTCCTCAACACATTTGTGGAGGATTTCCGGTACATAAGCACCACCGAATTCTCCGTAATAGCCATCCTGGTCAACTAAAAAACTTTTCATAATCCTATCTATTTTTTATGTTATTATCTAAATCTGTTCGAAAATGGGCAAATAAAAAGAGCCCTGTCGCAAGTTGCGACAGGGCTCTTTCAAATCTGTTATATCTTTAATGAGGTATATACATACGAGCACTGCTCCCTTACGACTGTCGGAGTTGTAACGGGTGCCACCACCAATATGTATTTACTAACATTGTTCTCATTGTCTTTTGTAATTTTATGAGGGCAAATATAGACACTTTGTTTGAAACAGCAAACAAAAAATGACTTTTTTTCTCTTTTGCCTTCATTTTTCTGATATAGAACAATTTTCAACCTGAACTGTTCTTATAAATATTGAATATTTAAACAAAAACAATTATGAAACAGAGAAAAGTTTTAGTAGGTATCGCTATTGCCATTTTCATTATATTATTATTGTATTGGTTATTGGTAGCAGAGGATATGAAACCCTGGTTGTCGGCTATGGTTCCTTCCGTGGCACAACAATTCTTCGCTTGATTCTGACAGGGTTCGGATAAATCATATATCTTTGCAAGGATAGTGACTAATAACCAAAATAATAACAATAGACTAAGATATGGAAAATTTTATTTTTCAAAATCCCGTGAAACTGATAATGGGAAAAGGGATGATTGCTCGGTTGGCTAAAGAAATACCGTCCGACAAGCGTATTATGATTACTTTTGGCGGTGGAAGCGTGAAGAAAAACGGAGTGTACGATCAGGTAAAGGAAGCATTGAAGAATCATTTTACAGTAGAATTCTGGGGAATCGAACCCAATCCTGCCATTGAAACTCTCCGTAAAGCTATTGCTTTGGGAAAAGAAGAGAAAGTAGATTATCTGCTGGCTGTTGGTGGTGGTTCCGTTATTGACGGTACGAAATTGATTTCCGCAGGAATCCTGTATGATGGTGATGCCTGGGATTTAGTACTTGCCGGACGTCCAGTCACTCATACTGTACCTCTTGCCACTGTATTGACTTTGCCCGCTACCGGTTCGGAGATGAATAACGGGGCAGTTATTTCCCGTCGTGAAACAAAAGAGAAATATCCTTTTTATGCTAACTATCCAATCTTCTCTATTCTTGACCCGGAAGTAACTTTTACCTTGCCTCCTCATCAGGTGGCCTGTGGTTTGGCTGATACCTTTGTTCATGTGATGGAGCAATATATGACTACTCCCGGGCAGAGCCGCATTATGGATCGTTGGGCGGAAGGCATTTTACAAACTTTGGTAGAAATAGCTCCGAAAATCCGTGAAAACCAGCATGATTATCAACTGATGGCTGATTTTATGCTTTCGGCTACAATGGCATTGAATGGATTTATTGCTATGACTACACGTTTGCATGAAGAGAACATCGGACAGGATACTATTCTGGAAATCGAACACCGATTCAATGAACGTGGTGCTAAATATGGAGAGAATGGAAATGTAACGGGTGCTGTTGCCCGCAGGATATTAGAGACTGCACTTTAAGCATACTCTTACATTAAAAATATAGGATAAAGAGGATATTGGAACATACTTTTCACAATATCCTCTTTTCTTTTTATTATTTCTCAATTTTCTCTGACCTTGGAATTCTGAACCAGAAGCGAGAGCCTTCTCCTTCTTTAGATTCCACTCCGATAACCCCGCCCAGTCTTTCTACTATGACACGGCAGATGGCTAGTCCGAGTCCTGTCCCTTTAATAAAGGAGTTCAGTTTGACGAAGCGCTCAAACACTTTATCTATCTTGTCAGCAGGAATTCCGATACCTGTATCTTTTACATAAAAGTATATTTCATCTTTGGCTTCTTCAATCCGGTATCCCATTTCGATAGAACCTTTAGGGGTGAATTTCAAAGCATTATTTGTAAAGTTGATGATAACCTGTGATAGACGTATGCGGTCGGTATACATCATGCATTGATCTGCTTTCTCTGTGAATAAGATTTGAATGTCTGGGGAAGAATTCTTTTCTTGCATTTGTCTGCAAATACCTTCCATCAATTCGTTGATATCAGTCTGTGCAAATGTGAATTCCATAGTACCGGCTTCAATTTTAGAAAGATCGAGGATGTCGTCTATTAGTTGCAATAATAAGATATTGTTGCTGGAGATGATTTTTACAAATTCTTTTCTCTCTTCCTCTTCCTCCGTTTGGCAAACCATTTCGGAGAATCCTACAATCGCATTTAGCGGGGTTCGTATTTCATGGCTCATATTAGCGAGAAAGGCAGATTTGAGCCGATTGGATTCTTCGGCTTTTTCCTTTGCTTCCTGCAGCATTTTGTCCATCTTTAATTTTTCAGTGATGTTTTCAAAACGAAGTAATCCTCCAATAATTTCAGTTTCCTTTTCATCGCCGAATACAGGTGTTGCGGTCACTTCAAAATCTACATCGTCTACTCTGATGGTATGCCGGATAATTTTGCCCTGTTCGATAGCTTTCTTGAAAGCACATTGTCCACACGGTTCATTACGAAGTGCACTGGTCTGATAGCAAATTTTTCCCGGTATGTATCGTCTGCCTTTTACCAGGCTGGCTATTTGTCTTGTTTCCTCCCATTGTACCCGGTAATTTTTATCAATATAGATAAGGCCGAAGTCGATACTTTTTAGAGCTAGTTTTTGCTTCTTCAATGCTTTTTCCAGTTCTTCCTTGGCGGCAACTAATTCTCTTTCATAATTCTTGAGTTGTGTGATATCCCACCGGGTTGCCAACAGCCATTTCTTTTCTCCTTCCCATGAAATAATAGATTTAACGGCAATAGTATCATGGGTGATTCCATCGGGAGTGGTGTATTTCTCTTCTTTGCGATATACTTTGCCTGCTTGTATGAGTTCTTTGTCGATATGCCGGTATTTTTCACCTCTTTCTTCTCCGTAAATTTCATAATCAGTATGTCCGATGGCCTCTTCACTGCTAATGCCGGATTGAGCGGCTGATTCTTTATTCCAGTAATAGTATCGGAAATCGTTTGTAATATCTTTTACAAAGATGGGGAAAGGAAGGTTATCGAGAATATCAAAGGAGAAACGGTAGGAATGATTGGTCTTTTTAATCGTTTTTTGCAATTTTCGGATTCTATATAGTAAGATGCTGATGACAAGGAGCAAAATAACTACTAGTAAATAATTATAACCCCAATGAACTTCGTTAATCCAATAATTTAACAAATAATTGTTTGCCATAAAATGTTTGATATAAATGAGGTGTAAAGATATGAATTGTTCTTTAACTTTCAAAAAATAATACATAAATATATTGTCTTTCAACATTATATTGTGAGACTGTAATTATATGCGATGAAGAAATAGTGGAGGTATGGTGTCTTGTAGTTCTTGTATAGTATCATATTTTGCTTGATTTCGAGTCTTTTTTCAGAAAGAAAATGTATTAAAATATTAAATGATGTCTCATGAACTAAAATCATTTCTAGTTTGTTTTAATAACGCTGGAGTATTTTCTATTTTTGTTCACCTAAATAAGTTTTGATAGAGTCAAAATAAAACAATCATTTAATTACGTATGCTAATAACCATTATTATTCTCGTTCTTTCGGCTGTCTTTTTCGTGAACGGCAAGGTTCGTTCGGATATTGTGGCACTGTGTGCACTGATAGCCTTACTTATTTTTCAGATATTAACTCCTGATGAAGCACTTTCCGGTTTTTCTAATTCGGTAGTCATTATGATGATCGGATTGTTTGTAGTGGGAGGGGCTATCTTTCAAACGGGATTGGCAAAGATGATTAGTTCCCGTATTCTTAAACTTGCGGGAACCAGTGAGATCCGGTTATTTCTGTTGGTGATGTTGGTGACTTCGGCCATTGGTGCGTTTGTCAGTAACACAGGAACGGTGGCACTGATGCTTCCTATTGTTGTCAGTCTGGCAATGAGTGCCGGTATGAATCCGAGCAGGCTGTTGATGCCGTTGGCTTTTGCAAGTAGTATGGGAGGTATGATGACTTTAATCGGTACTCCGCCGAACCTTGTGATACAAAATACGTTGACTTCTGCCGGACTTGAACCGCTTTCCTTCTTCTCTTTCCTGCCTGTCGGCATTGTCTGTGTGATTGTCGGTACGCTGGTATTGATGCCACTTAGCAAATGGTTTCTTTCTAAAAAAGGCCAGAAAGATGATAATAAACGTTCGGGTAAGTCACTGAAACAGTTGGTAAATGAATATGGGCTTTCTAGCAATCTGTTTCGTTTGCAGGTAATAAAAGATTCCCGGCTTTTGGGCAAGACGATTATTGACTTGGATATTCGTCGCAAATATGGTTTGAATATCATGGAAGTGCGTCGTGGTGATGCATCGCAACATCGTTTTCTGAAAACGATTACCCAGAAGTTTGCTGCACCGGACACGATGTTGCAAGCCGAGGATATTTTGTATGTGACAGGAGAATTTGATAAGGTACAGCTTTTTGCAGAAGATTTCCTGCTAGAGATTTTAGGTGACCATGCAACGGAAGAAACTCAAAGCGCAACTAACTCTCTGGATTTTTATGACATCGGTATTGCTGAAATAGTGTTGATGCCAGCTTCTAATTTGATAAACCAAACAATTAAGGAAGCCGGTTTTCGTGATAAGTTTAATGTGAACGTATTAGGAATCCGTCGTAAAAAGGAATACTTGTTGCAGGATTTGGGAAATGAGCGGATTCATAGTGGTGATGTGCTTCTGGTTCAGGGAACGTGGAATAATATAGCTCGTCTTAGCAAGGAAGATTCTGATTGGGTTGTTTTGGGACAACCTTTGGCGGAAGCGGCTAAAGTTACATTAGATTATAAAGCTCCGGTAGCGGCTGCTATTATGGTATTAATGGTAGTAATGATGGTATTCGATTTTATTCCGGTTGCTCCGGTTACAGCCGTTATGATAGCGGGTATATTGATGGTATTAACCGGATGTTTCCGTAATGTAGAAGCAGCTTATAAAACGATCAACTGGGAGAGTATTGTATTGATTGCAGCTATGCTTCCTATGTCTCTGGCATTGGAGAAAACGGGAGCTTCGGAATACATTTCCAATACGCTGGTTAACGGCTTGGGATCATACGGACCTGTTGCGTTGATGGCAGGTATTTACTTTACGACTTCGTTGATGACGATGTTTATCAGCAATACAGCTACGGCTGTCTTACTCGCACCGATTGCTCTGCAAAGTGCCATACAGATCGGAGTAAGTCCGGTTCCCTTCTTGTTTGCTGTGACGGTAGGTGCAAGTATGTGTTTCGCTTCTCCATTCTCTACACCGCCTAACGCCCTGGTGATGCCTGCCGGTCAATATACTTTTATGGATTATGTAAAAGTAGGATTGCCGTTGCAGATTATTATGGGAATCGTGATGATTTTTGTATTACCATTGATTTTCCCCTTTTAGTTTTTAATTTTTATCCTTTTAATAAGGAGATGAAAGAGCTCGGTATTTTGTAGTTGTAGTGCTTTGTAACACTGGATCTTTGTCGTTTAATTGAGAGTTGCATAGAATCTGCAACTCTTTTTTTTGATTGCATATTGCATATTTGTACTTCTAAGCTTTTAATATTCAATAATGTAATAGGTCGTTTTTTATTGGGAGTAATTAAAGCCTTATCTTTTAAAAGATGTTAACCGTAGGTCGAAAAATACAACTTTATCCGTTTCTTATTTGTAAATACAACTATCTTTGTACATTCATTGCTGATTGTTGATTCGTAATGATTTTTATTTTTTGTGCAAATAAAGCAAACTTAAGTATTTAAAGATTATGAAACAAAGCATTGTAAAAATCTTCACTTTTTCGTTGTTAGTATCTTCTATCAGTTTTATTAGTTGCGTTGATAATGAGAAAAATCTGTTTAATGCAGATCAACTGAAACAAATTTACGAAGAAACTTTTCCTGTAAAAAACATCGACTCTGATGGTGATTGGACAATGTCACGAAGTGTAACGGCACATGTGTCAATCAATGGGGATCAAGGAGTAGATTATAAGATACAGATATTTGATGCCGATCCATTAAGCCCGGAAAGTACAGCAAAACTCTTAGCGGAAGGAACTGTCACTCAAAGTATGACTTTGGATGTGGTGATGGATTGCGCAACATCTCTTGATAAAGTGTTTGTTGCGCGTATAGATGAACACAAACGTTATCTGGTCCAACCGACAGCGATTGAAAATGGTACAGTGACAGCGCACTTTGGAGACAAAGGTACGCCAACACGTTCTATATCACGAGCTGTGACGACTAGTATACCAGTCATGGAAGCTCCTTATACAGCCGATTTTATTAGTGCTAAAAAGGCAATTTCTACTGTCATTCAGGCTAATTGGGATCTTTCTGCAAAGTCTGGCTGGGGTGGAAGTTATGGTCAATTTCCTGTTTTTACAGAAAGTGAGCGTTGGTTTAAGATTCAGGAAGGAACTTTTAAAGCTGGATTTAGTGCAACTGGAAATAGAGATGGAGAAATAAGTGCTGTGAAAGTAATCGTTCCTCAAGGAAGCACATGGGTTATAGAGAATAGTAATCAATTTTCTGATATTACAGAAATTATCGTTGAGAATGGTGGAAAGATAGAGATTGCTAAAAATGGGAGTCTGATATTAACGCGGGCTTCTTATATAACTGTGATGCAGGGAGGAAGTATTGTTGGTGACAGAGGTATTCAGATAACAAATAGTTCGGCTGGGCGTACAAACTATAATGCGGGTACGATTGATTGTGACTTTTTGAAAATTGATGGAAGTGGAAACGGAGTTGATTTTGTGAATTATGGAACACTTAAACTGAATTCTTATAATGCTTCTACAAATGGTACGACATTGATAAATCATGGAACCATTGAAGTCGAAAATATAGATGGCAACAATAATACTAATATTAAAAACGGTTGTTATCTGAAAGCTGGAAAATTACAATTTGGTACGCTTGTTATGGGAAATACTTCCGAAGCTATTTGCAAAGAATTGACGGGTAATGGAAATGATAATAATATCGTGATGGAAGCACAATCCATGTTGACTTGTACGGGCAAAGCTAATTTATTCAGAACAGTTACCGGTCCGACACAAGGAACTGCCTTATTAAGAATTCACGAAATAGATAATACTTCCGGTCTGGCTCAATCTGCTTCTAAAGTAAGTAATAATATCATTTGTGAAATAACAGATCAAACATATAAAGGCGAAGCACATTATAACTGGTCTCCTTTTGCATGGCTAGTAAATAAGGGATTACAGCAAGGTGCTACCTATTGTAATCCGGGCAAAGCAGAATTTATACTTCCTGCTGACGGTGACTGTGTTAAAGAAGGGTATAACTCTGATGAAAAACCGGATGATGTAGAAATTCGATATGCAGTTTATTCTTATGCTTTCGAAGATAACTATCCGAAAGCAGGAGATTACGATTTCAATGATATTGTGTTGAATGTAACTTTGCCTGCAGCCGGTAATGATGTGAAAGAACTAAAATATAAAATTGACCTTCGGGCAGTTGGTGCCGTGAAACAATTAGGTGCTGGTTTGAGAATACGAGGAATAGACAAAAATAATGTGGAAGAGATAAGTTTTGGTGCAGGCGCTGCTCAACGTACCGGCTCATTAAATTCTGGTATATTTGAAAATGCATCTTATGAAGCCAATGGCAATGAACTTGTGATTCCTTTATTTGGAGACGCACATTATGTATATGGATATACAGGAGCACAACGCCCCATGTTGAATACTGGGAATGCTAGCACTCCTCTTACAGATATATATACTCTTGAAGTGAACGTCAAACTTAAAAATGAAATATCCGTCCCTAGTGTGACAGATGGTTTAGACTTCTTCATTGCTTATCAGGGGATAGGTCAAAAGAGAACAGAAATCCATTTGACTCATTTTAATTCGGCTACGGCGAATGGACAATTGGCGGATAATGAGGTGCTTGAGGTAATCAAGGCAGTTAATAATACATGGGCTTTGTGTGTTCCTGATAAATTTGCTTATCCAACAGAAACAACAGTGATAACGAACGCATATTCTAAATTTGCAGATTGGGCACACGATCAGAGCTCAACTACTGATTGGTATAAGACAGTTAGTAGTGATAAAGTGATTCAGTACTAAAACTATTAAAGAGAAATATTGCAAACAGTTTTATTCGAAAAGAACTTGTGTGCATTGATTATGGGGAGATTGTAGGAAGTAAGTGCTGCCTTAATGCTCCCCTTTTTTATGTAATTACCCATTCGATGACAAAGTAAATACATAAAGTTTTAGAATCTCTGATTATTCTGACGATTGTTCGTGTAATCAAGGGTTTTGCTATCTCTCATGTTCTATCATTCTTCTCTATTAGCAGGAAAATCCCCATGATTTATTGAAAAACAATGCCTTTATTGCGTAAAGCACCGCATATTTACATCAAAAGCGCCGCTATATTTGTAAAAAACATAAGGATAAAGTAAGTAAAAGATGCGGATAATGTCATCAAAAGCTATGGATGAAGTAAACAAACCATTGGGATAGTGTCGCTATATCGTAAATGTTGTTAGAATTTCCTACTTTCTTTCCATTGATTTTTCTATTTGGGGCTTTGATAATGGTAAAAAGAAAAAAGTAAAAGGGAACTTTATTAGTACATGTGATGCCCGTTTGATTGTAGAAATGCTGTGCGCGTATTAAAATGTATATATATCATGCTTAATTGTAGAATAGTGAATTGAATAAAGCCCTCTACAGTGGCAGAAAAATTTTACTTCAGCCAAAGGGAGGAAAGAAGCGATCCCTGATAGATTAAGAATTACAAAGTGTCAGTAGTATCTTTTTGTAAATTCAAATTTCTCATGTTGAATGTTTTGTAACTGCAAAGATACGAAGAATGGTAACTATATTGAATGATAGTTGCTTAATATCATAGCAGGACCGAGCTCCAGAGATGTACAAATCAGGCGATTTAGGTTATTCAACCTTAATTCGCTTTTTTCTGCATCACTACTATCTGATTAAACCGTTTTTGTGACGGAGTACCAACTACAATTTCTTTTGGAGGAAATCGCTTGTCGAACTCATTAGCAGCAGATTTATCGATCTGATATATTTTATCTTCTATATAACGGCCTTTTGCATTGGCTAAAGCATTATCATATAATTCACAAACATGAAGAGCAGTAGCATACATATTGTCTTCAGTGCGAATCCCTAATGTTTCGGCAGGAATGAATCCTTGTCGGAGATAATAATCCGGGTCACCACAAAGTAAAATAGCACGAAATCCCATTTCGGAAGCTAATTTTTTGGTAAGTGCAATCATTCTTCCTCCGATACCTTGCTGTTGGTATTCGGGGAGGACAGAAATGGGCCCCAGGCTCAAAACCTCATATTGGTTACCGTCATCTGCCATGATAAATGATTTGAGGCAGACAACATTACCGACAATCTTGTTATTATGTTCTGCAACAATATCGAGCTCCGGCACAAACTTAGGATGGTTACGCATAATATGAAGGAGGTAATGTTCGTCACATCCCGGAGAATAATGATTCCAGAATGCTTCCCGTGTAATGTTTTCGGTTTCATGATAATCCGAAGATTGCTCAATTCTAAGTTTTATATCCATATTGTTTCAAATATATAGTTGCACAAATATAAAGAACAAAATCCGAATACCTAACTCTTTTAAAGATGAATCTATACATTATAGCAAGATGAGACAAAAACTCCCGATACTAGTATATCCAGACTTAGTATCAGGAGTTTTTTATATATTCATTCATCAAGATTGCGGAGAATCAGGCCTGTTCATGTTTTGCGTGTACAAGCTATCTATAATACCGTCGGACAGTCCGATGGTAGGTACAATAATTCCGCTAGCTTTTACATGAGTAGCTATCTCGAGAAATATCTCTGCAGCAGGAACAATAACATCGGCCCGGTCCGGTTTCAACTTATATTGCTTAATACGTTGTTCGGTAGAGAGGGCTTTTAATGTTTCATATATATCTTGCAGTGATTCGATGGGTAGGAGAGACGCTTTTTTGTCTTTCTTGTCCGCTAAACGAAATAACTTATTAATATTTCCTCCCGAACCGATGATGCTGATAGGGGTATATTCTGTGGCAAGCCCTATCAGGTCAGTGCGCAAAGCTTCCTTTTCTTCTTCCTTTACCATACCGCTAAGCATACGTACCGTACCTATATTATATGAACGGGAATTTTTCAGTTCACCGTTGCTGATGAGATTAATTTCCGTACTACCACCTCCTACATCTACATACAAGTAATTTTGTCCTGAAGCAAATAACTGTTCGATATGATTGTCGTAAACAATATGCGCCTCTTCCTGCCCGTCGATGATTTCTACACGGATACCCGTTTTTTTGACGATCTGCTGAACGATATCCTTGCCATTACGTGCATCACGCATGGCAGAGGTGGCACACGCACGATAGTCTACCACATCATATATCTTCATTAATTGTTTGTAGGCTTTCATCAGCCGAATCAGTTTCTTCTCTTTTTCTGTAGAGATAACCCCCACAGTAAAGGCGTCTTCTCCCAACCGTAACGGAATACGGATGAGCTGTACCTTACTCATTAATTCGGGCGCATTCTCCTCGTTTACACATTTTATCAGCAGCCGCACCGCATTAGAGCCTATATCTATTGCCGCATAATTAACTTTCTTCATACTTATCATAATGTATTCTTGTATTCGTTATATAATTTTTCTTGTGAGCGGAATGGGACACTGTTCTCTTCCCGTTCTTTTTCCCGGTTCTCGCCTGTACCATCCACAATTCTTCCTTTTGCCGTATCCCGGAATCCGTAGCAGACAATTCGTTTTAAATCTGCCTGGATTTCTTTATCATAGACCGGTGCCGCCACCTCAATACGATTATCCAGGTTGCGAGGCATCCAGTCGGCAGAACCAATGTAGTATTTTTCTTCTCCACCATTGGCGAAGATGAAAATGCGCGAATGTTCGAGATAACGGTCGATAATACCATTGATGTGTATATTCTCGCTGATACCCGGAACGCCTGTCACTAAAGAACAGTTACCGCGTACTACCAGTTCCACTTGAACACCCGCTGTTGAGGCTTCGTATAGCTTTTCAACAAGTGCACGGTCAGTAATATGATTTACTTTAGCAAGGATATAAGCCTCTTTTCCCTGTTCCTTATTTTTTATCTCTTTGTTGATAAGCGCAATGAATCGTTTACGCATATCATTGGGAGAAACGAGCAATTCTTTGAAATCAACAGGAGTATAAGGCTTTTCGATAAAATCGAATACGGCATTGACTTCCCGGACAATGGGACGGTGAGCAGTCATAATGGTATAGTCAGTATACATACGTGCATTTCCTTCATGGAAATTTCCTGTACTGATGCAGGCGATATCTCCGTGCCGAGTGCCGATATGCAGCAATTTAGAATGAATTTTCAAACCCTCTACTCCGAAAATAACATGAATCCCCGCATCCTGCATTTTCTTGCTCCAGTTGATATTAGACGCTTCATCAAAACGTGCCAACAGTTCGATAACTACTGTGACTTTTTTTCCGTTTTTGGCTGCACTGATTAAAGCCTTTATCACTTTGGAGTCTTTAGCCAAACGATAAAGCGTCATCTTGATACTTTTTACTTCTTTACTGATAGCGGCTTCTCGCAACACACGGATGAAAGTATCGAAACTATGATAAGGATAATGTAAGGAACGATCTTTCCGACGAATCAAAGTGAGCAGACTTTCCATGCCATTCAGTTCAGGCTTGAAGATAGGTTCCCAAACAGGATATTTCAGTTCATGATGACCGCAAACCGGAAATTTCATCAAATCCTTGAAATTGTGATAGCGTCCTCCGGCTACACGCGTGTCATTCTTATCCACGTTCAGGCGGCCGGTCAACTTTTTCAGCAAGTCTTTAGGAATTTGTTCGTCATAGACGAAACGGATCGGTTCCCCTTTCTTCCGGCTTTTCACACCTTTGGAAATCTTCTGAAGTACCCCTGTCCGCAGATCACTGTCAATTTCCATTTCGGCGTCTTTAGTGAATTTGAAAGTGTACGCCTCATAATCTGTGTACTTCATGCCAACAAAAATCATCGGCAAACAATAGCGGATCACGTCATCAAGAAACATGAGATATGTTTTTCCATCCGAATCAGGTAATTGAATAAAACGGCCGAAGTCTCCGATCGGCAGTTCAATCACTGCATAGTCTTTCTCCTTTATCTTTCCCGTTTCATCTTTGCGCAGCAGACGGATGGCAAGGTAAATATCCTCATCTGTCTGATCGTCCAGCGGGCGGGTTCCATTGAGGAAAAGCGGATTGGTAGAACCATTCAGTTTGTTGCGATAGAAAGAAGTGACGAATGCTTTCTGTTCGTCCGTCATTTCCGCATCTTTGATGACGTAGATATTCTCTTTCTTCAATTCCTCCATAATGGAAGCGAATATCTCCTCAAACTGCTTGTAGTAACGATTGTGCAGCTTTCCTATTTGTTTCAGAGTGCAGGCGGCGGTTTCTTGTTCTGCTTGTATGTTTTTATCGGCATATTCTACGATCCGGTTCAGAGTCGCTACACGGACACGGAAGAATTCATCCAGGTTATTTGAATAGATGCCAAGAAAAGTGAGTCGTTCCAGCAGTGGCACTTCTGGACGGGCGGCTTCTAGCAGAATACGTTGGTTGAAGTACATCCAACTGATGTCACGCTCTACATAAGGGTATTTCTTTTTTATTTCGCTTTGTTTCATTGTGAAAAAGGAACTGTTTAAAATTTCTGCAAAAATATCAATGTGAGATGTAATCGTCATAACGATATTATTACGAACTTATTACAATGTTTATTTGTTATTTTTATATATCAGTAGAAACACTTATATTCGCAAAAGTATTGGAACAGACTCGGTTAAAAAATATAGAATTTATGAAAACAATGAATTATTCCCTTATTCGCATTCTCTTCGCACTTGTGATTGGATTGGTACTCGTGATTTGGCCCAATGCGGCTGCCAGTTATATTGTCATTACGGTAGGTGTTGCCTTCTTGATTCCCGGTGTTATCAGCCTTTTTGGCTATTTCGGCCGGAAAAGACCGGAAGGTGAAGCAGCTCCCCGTTTTCCGATAGAAGGAATCGGTAGCTTATTATTCGGACTTTGGCTGATTGTGATGCCTGAATTCTTTGCAGACGTCCTGATGTTTTTATTGGGATTTATCCTGATTATGGGAGGAGTGCAACAGATTGCTTCTTTGTCGATGGCTCGTCGGTGGATGCCCGTTCCGGGAGCTTTTTATCTGATTCCTTCGCTGATTCTTATTGCGGGTATTATCGCTTTGTTCAATCCGACAGGAGCGCGTAATACTGCATTTATAATTATTGGTATCAGCAGTTTGGTTTATTCTCTTTCCGAATTGATAAACTGGTTCAAGTTTGCCCGTCGCCGCCCGAAGGCTCCGGTTATGCATGACGATGATGATATTGAAGACGCAAAGATTATCGAATAAAAAAAGAAGAGGACTGCTTCACAGCACCCCTCCCCGCAAACTTAAAACAACCAACAAAAGAAATAGATAATTTCAATAACAGTGAACGGCTAACGGTGAATATTCTGCAATGATAATGCAGTTTGTTCACCGTTTACTGTTTATCGTTCACCGTATTTTTTTCTATCTCACAAATAACAGTTCCCTGTATTTTGGAAGCGTCCACATCTGATTGTCAACAATCAGTTCCAACTTGTCGATGTGATAACGGATTTCTTCCAGTGCCGGGACAATCGTGTCGTGGTAGGCAATGGCTTTTTCCCGTTCGCTTTCTATCTTGTTTGCAACCTTACGAGCCTCAATCATTGCATCTACATGCTCCTTGATGAAAGCTGTACGGTCGGCAATCTCTTCAATAAGCTCCAGGTTCTTAGCAGACAATTTCGCAGCCTTTTCTGCCGGGAAAAGAGATTGCATCTTATAGACATTATTAATTAAGTCCGTCTGGTATTGAGTGGCAACCGGAATGATATGATTCATTGCCAAGTCACCCAATACACGTGCCTCAATCTGAATCTTCTTCGTATAAGTTTCCCATTTCACCTCGTTACGGGCTTCCAGTTCTTTCTTGGTCATTACACCGGTAGCTTCGAACATGGCAATTGTTTCCGGTTTCAGGTAATTGTCGAAGATAACAGGAACACTGGTTTCGCAATCCAGTCCACGACGGGCAGCTTCTTTCTTCCATTCGTCACTGTAACCGTTACCGTCGAAATGAATGGCTTTACATTCTTTGATATATCCGCGGATGATTTCAAGAATGGCGGAAACTTTGGGTTCCAAGGAAAGAGGAGATAATTGCAGGAGGTGCCTCATTCGCTCCCAGACGGTGGGCGTTGGTAGCACTGGAGATAGAAGCTTTCAGTAGTCCGTTATGATGATAAACTGCCATCAATGTATTGACAACGAATGTAACAAAACGCAGATTGTCTTCCGGAGTCTTGCCCGGTCCCATCAATAAGATACCTGTATCAGTGCCCAAAGACCAGTTGTTGTGTTTACCCGAACCATTGACACCTTTGAACGGCTTTTCATGAAGCAGTACACGGAAACCATGACGGCGGCTTACCTTACGCATTAATGACATAATCAGTAAGTTATGGTCATTAGCAAGGTTACACTCTTCAAAGATAGGAGCCAACTCGAACTGGTTCGGGGCAACCTCGTTGTGACGAGTCTTAACAGGAATACCTAATTTTAACGCTTCAATTTCAAGGTCCTTCATGAAAGCGGCTACGCGGGTGGGGATAGCACCGAAGTAGTGATCCTCCAACTGTTGGTTTTTGGCACTGTCATGTCCCATCAAAGTACGACCGGTCATTAGTAAGTCCGGACGTGCGGCATACAATCCTTCGTCTACCAGGAAGTATTCCTGTTCCCATCCTAAGTAAGCAACTACTTTTTTCACTTCCGGATTAAAATACTGACATACGGCTACGGCTGCTTTATCTACAGCACGCAATGCCTTCAGTAAGGGAGCTTTATAGTCAAGAGCTTCACCGGTATATGCGATAAATACAGTCGGGATGCAAAGTGTATCATCCACGATGAAAGCAGGTGACGAGGGGTCCCATGCGCTGTATCCGCGAGCTTCGAATGTATTACGGATACCGCCATTCGGGAAAGAAGAAGCATCCGGCTCCTGCTGTACGAGCAGTTTACCTGTAAATTCTTCCATCATACCACCTTTGCCGTCATGTTCAACGAAGGCATCGTGCTTTTCTGCCGTACCCTCGGTCAGCGGTGCAAACCAGTGCGTGTAATGAGTGACACCCATTTCGATAGCCCATTT
>PPYF01016791.1_pt1 | contig 47712 bp, 40 predicted proteins | sample 1559871 | NCBI WGS metagenome assembly PPYF01 (sample SAMN08240021, study PRJNA423297) | Human gut metagenome, whole genome shotgun sequencing project.
TGCCGAAAGTACTTGGCTGGAAGCGGCCTGGAAGGATAGGACGTTGCTGAATAAGGAAACTCATCACAGAGATGTGATGGGCTTTTTTAGTGTCCTATCCTACCAGGCCGCTAAGAGGTTCATAGTGCTGAATTGGTTATGAGGACATATGAATTTGCCAAGTACTTTCTATATGTGCCAATAACGTAATCTGCACTTTTCGGCATGGATATAGGTGTGAGGGGAAATTCGAGGCAGGCTTTTGCTCTGGCAAGGAAACGGTACAGCTCAGATTCACAGCTGTACTCTGTACGCTGGGGTTCTGAGCCTGTACCGAATGACGCCGTCCAGAGCGGAAGACCGCCTCGAATTTACGAGGATACACCCGTTCACATGCCCAACACGGAAGTTAAGCTCGCAAACAAATACATAGCGATCTTAACGCATCTTCTGCGTCACTGGAGTAAAATCCAAATCCAGGCGTAGTCATCTACAGCCTGAATCCGGATTTTCCTCCGTTCCTTGAATCTGCATTAACCTCGTATGTATTTGCATCTCTGTTCTTACGTCATAGAATTATGTTGGGCTGGCAGTTAAGTTGCTAACCATAATTTATTCTCCAGACTACGGGTTTCCAGAGATGTTAGATCGCTGATGAGCTTAACTTCTAACCGTGAGTTGTTGGATGAGCGTTAAACGCACCTATTTGAGGAAATCGGAGTGAGTTTAGTCTGTATGCGCTGAACGCTGGTAAATTCGGTGACGGGCTGTAAAAGGTTACGCCTGGCATCGGATTTACCAGCAGTGAAGCAGCAGGCAGGCTGAAATCGTCTCCGATTTACCAAATGGGGCCGAAAGAACTTGCTGGGAAGTCCTGGGAGGGTACAGCTTCCCGAAGTTTTCACCCTCCGGAAGATGTATGTTTTCAGACCATAAAACAAGAAATCCGGAGGATTTCCATAAGGAAATTGCGGCAGGCAGCTAAGTTGCTGAATAAACTAGACATCTGAAACGGTGTCTTTTTTATTTGCCATTATCCTCTAGGGTAGAGCTTTAAATTTACTTGCGATGCTTATGTTAAGCGACGTGTTCATGCGGAATGGGAACGGGATCCCTGCCTGTAAATAGCAGGATAAGGATGTACAAAATTTTACTTAAAGATTTATAGATTTTTCTGAGAATATGAATAATCTTTGTGAATCTATTATACTATTGGTTCATTTTAACTTTATATTTTATGTACCTTATTAAAAGTATCATTCAAATATTTGAATACCAATCAAATGAGTTAACAATTAAGATGTTTTATTTCAAATGGATGGAAGTGTTCTCATGGGAGATTTTTCACACATTTGAGGTTGTATACTGATAATAGATGAAAATAATTTAAGGTGAGGAAGGCAATTTGATTGATTGAAAATCCTTGGTAAGGAACTTTATTGCTACTAATAGAGAGTAAGATTAATCAAGTGTTTTTATATTTTACTATTATATTTTTTATGTTGTAGGTTCAATTTTGGAATTATAAATTAGAAGCCCCTCAATTTGGAACTTTACTCTTTTGTGTTAATCGTCGTTAAAATAATATAATCAGTTTATACTTATAAAGCAATAATAGATAACATTTAATTTAAAACTTTGGTGGAGAATATGGGTGTTTTATCACAGCAGGCTTTGGCATTATGGGGAAAGAAAAAGATTGATAAGAATGGAGTTCCATTATGGCTCCCTTTGATTGTGCATATGATTGACACCAAAAATGTTGGTAATTGGCTCTATAATCATTGGCTCAGTGATGGGCAGAAGCGTTTTCTGACAAGACGGTTAAGTGAAGATGAAGTAACAAAACTGGTGAAGTTCATCTGTTATATACATGATATTGGCAAGGCCACCCCAGCATTTCAGACCCGTACGAAGAGTTTCATTAACAGTGAATATCAGTTTCTTGATGAGTATTTAATAAAACGTCTGGAAAAATGTTCATTTGCTGGATTAAGTGATTTGCAGCTGCAAAGTCCCGGTAAGTCAAATCATACCCGCGCTGGTGAAGCTGTATTGGAAGAGGCTGGTTTAAATGAAACGGTGGCAGCTATCATTGGCGGCCATCATGGCAAGCCACAAAACAGAAATCAACGCTGGCAGCTCGAGGCTTATACAGCTAATTATTGGCAGTCGGATCGAGATAAAAATATTCAGGATCGATGGAAAGAAGTACAAAAGAATCTGATTGATTATGGATTAGATTTAGCAGGCTATCATGATATCAGTGAAGTGCCGGCAGTGATTCAACCAGAGGCCGTAATTTTAGAGGGGCTTCTTATTATGGCGGATTGGCTGGCTTCAAGCGAATGCCTAAATAATGATTCCAGCAAGGTAATGTTTAATCTAATTAGTTTGGATAGTGGATTTGACGATCTGGACATGGATGAGCGTTACCAGAAGGGCATTTCGACCTGGCTGCTTAATGATGCATGGGTCCCGGAAGAAGTAAATAATATCGAAAATTACTATAAACAGCATTTTTCCTTTAAACCACGCCAGATTCAAGTGGCTATGGAAGAACATATCAAAGAAGCAATTGACCCAGGTCTGGTAATTATTGAGGCAGCGATGGGGATAGGTAAAACGGAGATAGCTCTTACTGCTGCTGAACAGCTGGCATTTGCGACGGGGCGAACGGGAATATATATTGGATTGCCTACGCAGGCAACAACTAATGCCATGTTTGACAGGGTCAATTCCTGGTTGTCAAAAATTGCCCAAATAGAAGGTTTTAAGACGATTATCCAATTGCTTCATGGAAAGGCTAACTGGAATACCCAATATACAAATATTCCAAAGGCAGAAGATATTGAATCTGATGAGAATGAAAAAGGCGAGGGAACTGTTACTGTAAATTCCTGGTTTTCAGGGAAAAAATCAATACTTGCTGATTTTACGGTTGGTACGATTGATAATCTGCTTCTGATGGGACTCAAGCAGAAACACCTTTTTCTCAGGCATCTTGGTTTTAGCAATAAAGTAGTAATTATTGATGAAGTTCATGCTTATGACGCGTATATGAACAGTTATTTGTCAAAGGCATTAGAATGGCTTGGTGCTTATCATGTGCCTGTGATTATATTGTCAGCAACATTGCCAAAAGATAGAAGGAATCATTTAATTTATTCTTATTTTAAAGGCAAATATGGTGATGAAAAAAGTGATTTACAGGCTGAGGCTGGTTGGGAGAGCAATCCATCATATCCTTTATTAAGCATTTTGGATGGAAAGAAACTGAAGCAATATAGTGATTTTGGGTTATCATCAAAAACGAAAAAATTATTAGTTGACTATATAGATGAGGATCCACGCACTGCATTGTTAAAAGTAAATGAAAAGATAAAAAATGGCGGAGTTGCCGGGATTATTGTAAATACGGTTAAACGAGCTCAGATATTTGCAAAGCTTGCGCAGGATTATGAAAAAACAACAGATAGTAAAGAACCGGCTTTAATTAAGGTTTTGCATTCAGGTTTTTTGGCAACAGATCGTTCAAAACATGAAAAAGAATTACAGTGCTTGATTGGTAAAAATGCAAAGCGACCAAGGAAATTGATTGTGATAGGAACACAGGTTCTTGAGCAATCTCTTGATATTGATTTTGATATACTGTTTACCGATATTGCTCCAATTGACCTGATATTACAGAGGGCTGGACGTCTGCATCGGCATGAAATTCACAGACCGAAGGGGCTGGAAAAACGTCAATTGTATGTCATGAAACCAACAGGCGATGATTATGGCGATGCTAATGAAGCCATATATGAAAAGTACTATTTACAAAAAACAGAACATTTTCTTACATCAGAAATATTGCTTCCTGATGATATTTCAAGGTTAGTTCAATTGGTTTATGATGAGGCAACAGATGGTGAAATTCCCAATTTAACGGAAGCAAAAGACAAACTGATGTTTGATTTTAAGCGTGAAAAAAGTAAAGCAAAGACTTTTCAGATTAATTCTCCAGTATATCCAGATGATGAGACTGATTTGCTAGATGAAACCTGGGGTGATGACTATACAATTCATCGGTGGCTGGACCGAGATAAAGGCAATTTAAATGAAAATCAGGCTTCTGCAGCTGTCCGTGATATACAGGAAAGCATTGAAGTTATCTTGCTAAAAGAAATAGAAGGAGCGTATTACTTGCTTAATGGGACTAAAGTTGACCAAATAAGTGATATCGAGTTAGCTAAGCAGGTAATACGATTACCTCATGTTCTGACGTTAGATATAGAACAGGCAATCCATCGTTTGGAAACAATCACTATAAAAAATTTTCCAGAATGGCAACAGAGTTCATGGTTAAAAGGGGCTTTAGCCCTGGTGTTGGATGCACATATGACATGTAAATTTATGGGATATCACTTGAAATATTCATCTGTAAGTGGATTAAGTTATGAAAAGGAGGGGACGGAATAACTATGCAAAGTTTTAATTTAGTAACTGATCCGTGGATTAAGGTATTGGACAGTGACACTAATTCAGAAAAATTAGTGTCACTTAAAGAGCTATTTAGAAATGCAGGGAGTTATCGCCAGCTGGCGGGAGAGATGCATGCGCAGGACCTGGCAATTTTGAGACTTTTAGAAGCGATTCTGATAACCGTGTATAGTCGGGTTGATGCAGATAACCAGATATATGATTGGGTTGTTTTAAATAAAACCATGCAAGTACAGACCTATGAAAATCCGGCCGGGTTAAAATTAGTAAAAACTCTGTCGAAGACGTGGAAGAAGCTGTATGAGTCAGGAAATTTTACAGACGCAATTTTTGAGTATTTAGATAAGAATATTACATTTTTCGATTTTTTTGGTCAGAGGCCTTTTTATCAGGTAACTGCAGAACAATATGATTCTTTTGTAGAGGACAAACAGAAAATAAAAAAGGGATCAGGAACAGTTGACTTAATGCAGATGAATCGCCTGATTTCGCAAAGTGGTAATTCTATAGCAATTTTTGCACCCAAAAGTTCAACTTGGAAAAATAAGCTATCTCTGGACGAGCTGATACGTTGGTTGATTACATATCAGAACTTTACTGGAGTAACAGATAAAACAAAGGTTAGAGCAAAAGAGAAACATTCAAATTCGAGGGGCTGGCTTTATACACTTAACCCAATTTTTGTTAAAGGGAACAATTTATTTCAGACGTTGATTCTCAATCTGGTTCTTTTTAATCCATCTATGCCAGAGTATGTTCCGCAACAGCCTGTTTGGGAAGAAAATCTCATAGAATATGTGAAAAAAAGATTATCGCGGATTAAACCGGATAATATCGCAGAAACATATACTGTATGGTCCAGATTACTGCATATTGAGTGGAAAGAGGAAGGGCCGGTTGTCTTCAGTGCTGGTTTGCCGGCCTTTGAAAGCACCAATACTTTTGATATCGAACCAATGAGTATCTGGAGAAAAAACAGGAAAGATGGAAATTTTTATCCGGCAACTAAAAGATTGAGCAATATGGGGATTGCTATGTGGCGCAATTTCGGGCAATATGTTCCTACCCTGGGAAATAATGAGGCAAAAAAACCTTTAGCTGTTGAATGGTTGAATTTTCTGAAAAAGAAAACAGATTTTTCAGGAAATAAAATGATTAATCTGCATACTTCTGGGATTATCAGCAACGGAGGTGCAACGTCTTTAATGCCGGCAGCAGAATTTGATGATAATCTTCGAATTGAATCCGACGTTTTGTTTGATTGTTCTGAAGATAAGGCCAATATGTGGCCGGCTCGGATTGAAGAAATGGTTGAACTGAATCAGGAAGTGGGGCGCAAATATTATAGATTCTTAATGGAAGTTGGCCAAATTCGTTTTGGCGAACAGAAGGCCGAAGATTATGCAGGCAGACAGAGTCAGGTGTTTTATAATAATTTAAATGAACCTTTTATGAAATGGTTGTCAGGATTGACTGTTGAAGATGACCGTGAAGTAAAACAGAAAATATGGAAACAGGAATTGCGAAAAATTGCGTTAAAAGTATTGGACGATTTTCTGGATATTATTGCACCACGTGATATATCCGGAAAAGAAGGAAATAATATTTTTATTGCGGCTAACAAATATCGGGCAGGAATAAATAATGCATTAAATAAAAGATAGAAAGGGAGGGTGATTTTAATGGCATATGAAATTGAAAAGACGACTGAACGTATTATCAGCCAACTTTATAATCATGGTGCGCAGGATATGGATAAGGCAGCCTTATCTGCTTTGCGTTCATCATCATCAATTGACAGCTACAGAGCTCAAAAAATATGGTCCGTGTTTTTGAGTAATCTTGATGAAAAATGGTTAAGCAGAACGGGGAAAGCAACCGGTGCAGAAAAAGCTATTTTTGCTTCAATCAGAATGTATGCATTACATCAGCAGACTTTAGACTATTGTGTTTTTGCACGGAAACAATTTTTCTCTTCTGCTGGAGCAAATACTGAAAGTGGTTTAGAATTATTCGAAGTTTTAAACTATTTAAGACAGGATGAAAAAATTCGAGAAGCTCTCGACCGACGTATTCAGGCATTATTGGGAACCATAAATTTTAGCTCAGCGGTTGATCAGTTGGTTCATTTGATACAGATTATTAAGGGAAAATTAAAAAAAGAAAAGTACGCAATTAGAATTGATTATGCCTGTTTAGCTGGAAATCTGTATAAATTTCAGATGGGATATCGTCAGGCCAATGAGGTTCGTTTGCGCTGGGGTGAACAGTATTATCATTTCTTTAAAAAGACTGTAAACAAAGAATAAGGAGATATATCATGAATAAGAATTTATATATAGATATTAATATATTACAGACAGTACCATCCTCCAATATTAATCGTGATGACACCGGAGCACCAAAGACAGCTTTTTATGGCGGTGTGACCCGGGCTCGGGTATCATCCCAGGCTTGGAAACGGGCGGTTAGAACAACATTTGCAGAAGATGGAGTGGATATTGGAACTCGTACTAAACAAGTACCGACAATGTTAGCTCAGGAATTGCAAGAATCTTATCATCTGAATGAAAAAGAGGCTTGGAATAAGGTACTTGATGCTTTATCTAAAGCCATTACCCCAAAAGGTAAAAAAGATAAAAAAATCAAAATTAAAAAGGACAAAGAAACGGGAATTAAAGAAACAGAAGCCTTGCTTATGGTTAGCCGGGGACAGATTTCAAAGCTTGCTAAATATATTTCGGAACATGAAAAGTTGGATAAAGATGACAAAGAGGAGATAAAGAAAATTCTTCTGGAAGAAAATTCACTTGATCTTGCTCTGTTTGGTCGGATGGTGGCTGATAATCCTGAACTTAATGTGGATGCGGCGGCACAGGTAGCACATGCTATTTCAACACACGAAATTATACCGGAATATGATTATTTTACTGCTCTGGATGATTTGCAGGATAAGGAAACAAATGGAGCGGCTCATCTTGATACAACTCAGTATGACTCGGCAACATTATATCGTTATGCCAACATCAATATGATTGAGCTGAAAGAAAATTTAGGAAGCTTAGATGCAATTGAGGGGGCACTGCTCTTTATTAAGGATTTTTCTTTATCCATGCCGACGGGGAAACAGAATTCGTTTGCAAATAAAACATTGCCAAATTATGTCATGGTCACCGTACGTGATGACACTCCGGTAAATCTGGTTTCGGCTTTTGAATCTCCTGTAGTGGCTAATGCAGGAGAGGGTTATACCATAAATTCAGTAAAGAGACTTGAAAACGAATTCACTAATGCACTTCAGTTCGTAGATCAGCCAATCGCTACCTTTGTTGTGGGTAAGTATGAAACAAGGGTTGGAAAACAGGCCGCCAATTTGAATGATATGTTAAATAAATTACAGGACGTCTTGAAGAAGGCGGTAGAAAATGAAAACATTAACAATTAAACTTACCGCACCATTACAGTCATATGGTAACGAAGCAAGTTTTGAGAGGCGGACGAGCTGGCAGGCACCATCTAAAAGTGCCGTAATTGGCATGATAGCAGCTGCTCTGGGAATGCGGCGTAATGATAAGCGGATTTGTGAGTTAAATAATCTTGCTTTTGCGGTCAGGATTGATCAAAGGGGAAAGATCATGACCGATTTTCACACAGTAGAATGGAAAAAGGAAAAGAGAAAATTAACCTATCGTGATTACTATCAGGATGCGGTATATGTAGCTGCAGTTGGCAGTGAGGATAAACATTTAATTGATCGAATTCAATATGCATTGAGACATCCCCGGTTTCAGATTTATCTTGGCCGTCGTGCCTGCCCGCCGGCTGGGGTTTTGCAAATCAAATGTTATGAAAATATGAATCCAGTGGAGGCACTAAAACGACTTCCATGGCAGGCCGAAACCTGGCATCAGAAAAAACATTCAAAGGATAAAGAATATACGGCAAATATTATTGCAGATGCTAATTTACTGCCAGATGCTAATTTTACACAAACGCAGAAAGATCGAGTTGTGAGTTTCAGCCCGAAAAACAGGCATTTGGGTTTTCGTTTAACTGCAAAAAAGCGAATTCATTTAAGGAATCCTTATTATACTGGATCTGATAAAAAGGAGCCAGATATTATGGACCATTTATAAAGGAGGCAGGGGATGTATTTATCAAGAGTTGAAATTGATTCTTTAAATCGTCAGAAAATCAAAGATTTATCTCATCTCGGAGCCTACCACAGCTGGGTAGAGGAATCTTTTCCGCAAGAAATTGCAAGAGGTCAGCGTGAACGCCATTTATGGCGATTGGACAGATTAAACGGGAAGATTTATCTTCTTGTATTGAGTCCTGAAAAACCTGATTTGAAGAAACTGGAAAAATACGGTAAGGCTGGTACAGCCATCAGTAAAAATTATGATCCTTTTTTGAAACGACTTACAGAAGGGCAGCGGTTCCAATTCAAGTTGACAGCTAACCCGGTTCGTCGTGGGGGTAAGGACAGTCCTTATCCAGGGAAAATGATTCCATGTTTTGCAATTGAAAAGCAGTTAAATTGGCTTCAAAGAAAGGCGGAAACTAATGGATTTGAAATCCTATCTGCGGATGTAGTTGGGCATGATCGTCCTCTTTTGCGCAAAAAAAGACATGTTTCTTTAAACAGAACGGTATTCGAAGGAAAACTGCGCATAAATAATCTGGAAAAATTTAAAGCTGCATTAACGAAAGGAATTGGAAGGGAAAAGGCTTTTGGAATGGGATTGTTGACCGTTATCCCTGTTAACTAAGATGAGTATTCCCCACACATGTGGGGGTGATCCTCAGATACGCCTGGCCGATTGGAGTGTTAGGCTGCTTTCCCCACACATGTAGGGGTGATCCTACTACAGGAATCTTATAACCTCAGAATACCGAGCTTTCCCCACACATGTGGGGGTGATCCTGATGGATGGTTCTATGCTAATGGCATTCTTGCGCTTTCCCCACACATGTGGGGGTGATCCTAAGAGCTACTACACAGTGGTTGAGATAGAGGAGCTTTCCCCACACATGTGGGGGTGATCCTGTAGGACGCGAGTTCCAGTACTGGATAGAGGAGCTTTCCCCACACATGTGGGGGTGATCCTGAAGTAGGTAAGCGCATTGCACGCATTGCTAAGTATTCCCCACATATGTGGGGGTGATCCCACAACAATCAGTGTTCTAAAAAAGTCATTGGAGCTTTCCCCACACATGTGGGGGTGATCCTAGTGAGCTTAAGGGATAACGCCGATAATAGCTGCTTTCCCCACACATGTGGGGGTGATCCTGCGCCGGTCAAGATGACCGCAAACTCCCTCGAGCTTTCCCCACACATGTGGGGGTGATCCCTTGCCAGCGTCTGCCGTGGACACTCCCAAGCGGTTTTCCCCACACATGTGGGGGTGATCCTGATACGCAAAAAATCAACGCAGATCTTAAAGGGTTTTCCCCACACATGTGGGGGTGATCCTAAATCGCCCATATCTAACAGGCAGTAAGCAAAGTTTTCCCTACACATGTGGGGGTGATCCCCAGATTGAACCGCATGACGCCAGCATTTCAGGGTTTTCCCCACACATGTGGGGGTGATCCGATTAAAGGAATTGATGTATCACATAACAATGGGTTTTCCCCACACATGTGGGGGTGATCCCGGCGTAATCGTGAAGGGCATGCTAGAATCCAAGCTTTCCCCACACATGTGGGGGTGATCCTGAAACAGCTAAACGGCGGATATTAGGCCATTCGCTTTCCCCACACATGTGGGGGATTCTCCGGCATTAATGGTGAACCAAAATTCAAATGTTTTCCCAGCCAGAACCTACCTCCTTTGTTATAATAATTATGAGTGATGAATTATGAAAAATCTAACAAGGGAATATGATTCAGCTGGGCTTTGGGGTAGATTGTGATGGAAACAATCATAAAGGCAGTTGTAAGGATATTGGCCGTGGTGGATGGTGCTATGCTCTGGGGGCTGATTTGACAACCGAATCTTATATGATAAATGTTTTTTGTCGGAGGGGATGATAAATGCAATCCTTCAGGATAGGTGGTAAGGTCATGGATAAGAATAATCAGGCGGTTCAGATAGCTCTGGATAAGATGTATGGCAAAGTGCGCCCTTTTGGGTATTTATTCTATGGAGATGGGCAGAAGGGACTTACCTGCCAGCCTGTACCACAGTTTGCCGGGATTCATACGCTGGAAGAATTGTTTGCCGTACTGGAACAATGCTGGGACCAGGAGACGGCGTATCCTTCCTGTCAGGAAGAATGGGTTCCGGAGGATCCGTCTTTTGGCCAGTGTGCGATTACCGCTATGCTGGTGCATGATATGTTTGGTGGCACTATTCATAAGATTCGTGGAGATGGTGGAGGAACACACTATTTTAATCGGCTGAACGGAAAGTATGTGGATTTAACGAGGGAACAGTTTGATCTCTATAATTTGCCGGTGGCCTATGAACCAAACCAGGAGATACCCAGAGAGTTCTGTGGCAGAAATAAAAATACGTTGATGCGTTATCATCGGTTGCAGTGGAATATCATGCTGTATCTGGGGACGGCTATTTTGCAAAAATGAAATATTGAGAGGGAAAGCCTGTATCTTTTGATGAGTCTGGCAGATAGGCTTATCTTTATATTTCAGTTTTTCTGTTCCCAGAATAGGATATTTCCTAAAAGTTTAATTTTACTGATTTTGTAATAAAGTGTGGTATAAAGAGTTATTTATTTTACCATATTGCTATTAATTCGCCTACACCGTATAATAAGAAGTGAATTATAAACGTAAATTTATTTTTACGTATATACTATTATAGGTTTATATGATTATATTGTGTATTTCTTATGAATACAGAAGGGGTTTAATATGGCATTAACAGATACCAAAGAAATGTTCAGAAAAGCATATGAAGGTCATTATGCGATTGGGGCATTTAATGTAAATAACATGGAAATTATTCAGGGGATTATGGAAGCAGCTCATGAAGAACAGTCTGCGGTTATTCTTCAGGCTTCCGAAGGTGCCAGAAAGTATGCAGGCTCTCCATACATTGTTGATTTGGTAAAGACAGCGGTACGTCAGTATCCTGAAATTCCGGTAGCTCTCCATCTGGATCATGGTTCCTGCTTTGAAGTGTGCAAGGACTGTATTGATGGTGGATTTACTTCTGTCATGTTTGATGGCTCCAAGCACCCATTTGAAGAAAATGTGCGCATTACTAAACAGGTTGTTGAATATGCACATGCCCATGGGGTAGTGGTAGAAGCGGAACTGGGACGTCTTGCCGGTGTAGAAGATATGGTCAGCGTAGATGCCAAGGATGCTATTTTTACGGATCCGGAAGAAGCGGCTGAATTTGTAGCGCTTACCGGTTGCGATTCTCTGGCTATCGCTATTGGTACCAGCCATGGTGCATATAAGTACAGCGGGGAACCTTATCTGGATTATGAACGTCTGGAAAAGGTAGGTAAGCTGCTTCCGAATTATCCAATTGTTCTCCATGGTGCATCCACGGTTATTCCGGAATATGTAGCTAAGTGCAATGAATTTGGTGGCAAGGTACTGGGAGCTAAAGGGGTTCCGGAAGATATGCTCCGCAAGGCAGCAACCATGGCCGTATGCAAGATTAATATTGATACAGATATCCGCCTGGCCATGACTGCAGCTATCAGAGAAAGTCTGGTTAAGCATCCGGAAAATTTTGACCCGCGTTCTTACCTCAAGGCTGGACGTCAGGCAGTAAAGGATATGGTAAGCCATAAGATTCAGGCAGTAGTAGGTTCTTCTCACTCTATTTAATGGGGAAGGGGAAAATCTCAGCTATGGCAATACAAAACGGTAGAAGCAAAATGTGCTTCTACCGTTTTTCGATGGGAGACAGGGAGTTGGCCATTCAGACTTCCTCAAAGTACAGAATATGTGGATTATCCCTGAGCTGGCTTTTAAACTTAATTTTCTGGCTGCGCCTGGGAAGCCGCATGCTGACTACGGCTACGATGAGCTGCTGACTAGACTGGTCTTTACTGAAATCGAAATCATATAACTTTACGTGCAGCTCTTTAAGGAATCTAAGGAAATAACGGACATCCTCATTGGTTTTAAATTCAATGTACAGATTCAGGCTGCGGGAGTTCCTTCTGAATTTTTTATCCAATGGCCCGAGAACACGATAGACAAAGAGAATAAGGATGAATGCAGGAATTACGCATTCAATGAATCCGAAACCGACTGCCAGTCCCACACCTGCACTGGCCCAGAGCCCGGCAGCGGTGGTAAGTCCCACTACTCGGCTTCTCATGGTGACGATAATTGTACCAACCCCCAGAAAACCGATGCCGCTGATTACCTGAGCGCCCATACGGGTGATATCGATATTGGAGCCGGGAAACTGATAAAAAGCAAATTCATTGACAATGATGGCCAGCGCGGCGCCCATGCAGACCAGGGCATGGGTCTTAACCCCTGCCTCCTTATTTTTTGCTTCCCTGTCAAGGCCTATGATTGTGCCTGCCAGCGTGGCAATAATGAGACGAGCGATAACGGAGGGGATGCTCCATAAATGGAAAAACGTTATGATTGCTGTCATGTGCATACCTCCTGTTCTATGAACTGCCATGATGTATTGTAAAATATATAATGATATGGTAGCAAAACGGAACAGGGGATGCAATGGATGAAAGTTCGCTCCTGGAGAGGATTCTTAGTGTATAATGAGTGAGGCTGTATATAGGATGGCCAGGTTATGCAAATTTTATTGCATGGTTTGGAAAAATACTGATTCGTATAGCTTCTTATATGGTAAAATAAAGAATGTCACATTGTGCATATGCACAGGAAATGAGTTAGAAAAATTTCAGACACCTGGTCTGAAATATAAGGTATATTAGGAGAAGGCAAAGGGAATGAAGTCATTTTCCAGATCGGCAAATCATATAGGCATTGATATGGGTTCTTCACAGACTCGTATTTTTTCAGAGAATCGATTGCTTTTGGATGAACGAACTGTTGTTGCAGTGGATAGCAAGACGAATGAGATGGTCGGGTTCGGTACAGATGCGATTATCCGTTATCATAGCAATCCACAGCGGATACGGCTGGAATGGCCAATCAGAAATGGAGCTATGGTGGATTATTATTACACCAAGGGAATTCTGACCTATTTTCTGAAGAAGGTTTTAAAGCAGGCACTGGCACGTCCGGAAATCGTTCTGTCCATTTCCAGCGGACTTAGTTCTGTAGCCAGACATGCGCTGATTGATGCGGTTATGCATGCCGGGGCACAGAAGGCATTCCTGCTTCCTGTAGCGGTTGCGGCTGCGTTGGGACAGGGAATCCGCCTGGATACCCCGGATGTGGTTCTGTCTATGAATATCGGGCAGGATGTGACTGACTGCGGTATGTTTTCCTGCGGCGGTGTGATTGCGCAGGAACAGGTGGTCTTTGGCGGACGTACGATTAATGAAGGAATTCAGGCCTACATGCGGGAGAGCCTGCAGATTATCATCGGAATGGATGAGGCTGAATCCATTAAGCAGGACATGGTCTCTGTGGTGGAAGATGGACTGGATATGACATTCGCGGTGCATGGCCGGCGTGTAGTGGATGGAGTCTCTGTGGTTATGCAGATGACTTCCTCCCGAATGTATCCGATAATTCAGATGTATCTGGAACCGGTGGCTGAACTGGCAGAACGCATTATCCGTCAGGCATCTCCGGATATGGCGGAAGACCTGCTTAAGCATGGATTGCTGTTAACCGGGGGTACGGCCAGACTTTCCGGACTGGATAAATGGCTTGCCAACCGTCTGGGGATTCCGGTAAGAGTACCGGAACATGCGGAAATTTCCGCAGTTATGGGATGTAGTCGTACACTGGATGAATATAAAAAGATTCCGGACCTTATTGAGAGTGGCGAGAAATATTACGGGAGGAATTAGCCTTGTTCTTTTTTGGAAAACGTAAAATTATTACTGCCGTTTGCTTTTTTGTATTTATGGCTGTATGTGGCTGGTTCTGGAGAAACAGAGAGACAGTAAGTTTTGTTTCTCAGCCGCTGTCTACAGCAGAGGCTCCTTTCCAATATGGAACCAGTCAGATATCCTTACTGGCCCGGTACGGCGGGGCAACGATTGGGCAGATTATTAATCACTGGAAAGAAGTGGATACCCTTCGCCATGAAAATGCCAATCTTAAGGCTGAACAGGCAGCGTACAGTGAAATTCTGGCAGAAAATATCCGTCTGAAGGGAATGCTTAATTTTAAACAGACCTATACCCAGTACAGCATGCTGGGCGCTAAGGTCATTGCCAAGGATTATAACAGCTGGACAAATACCATTACCATCGACAGAGGATCCAGTGATGGCGTAAATAAATATATGCCTGTTATTGTGCCACAGGGGGTAGTTGGTTTTGTAAGCTCAGTCAGCCGGTACACATCTCAGGTACAGCTTCTGGTGGATCCGCGTACGGCCATTGGGGGGATTGTACAGAGACCGGAATCCCGTGTAGCCTCCATTCTCAAGGGCGATGGGAACAATTCCGATTTCCTTGTGTTCGGAAACATTCCTAAGGAAGCGGACGTTATTAAGGGAGACACCATTGTAACCTCCGGATATGGCGGAGTATATCCTAAGGGATTGCTTATTGGGACGGTAAGCCAGGTCTCTGCTGATGGTTCTGGGGTATCTCTGGCAGCTTTGGTCAAGCCGGCAGTTGATTTTACAAAGGTTGAAGAAGTATTTATTATTACCAATTCTGTTCAAAAGGTAAATCCAGGCGATATCAATAACCAGATTCCAATCAAGGAACCGGCTATGAATCCGAATGAACAGCAGGCATCGGATGGAGATACACCGGTTGTACCGGCTAAAGGGGAATAGACATGAGCAGTTTTAGTATGATAGTTACAGGTTTTCTGCTGTTTCTGATTCAGTGGTCTGTATTTCCTTTTCTGTTCAGCGCGCAGTGGCAACCTGATTTATGGCTTACTGTCATGGTCATGAGCACACTTATTTATGACAAGAAGACCGTTTTTATCTGGGCGGTGGCAGGAGGAATTATTCAGGATCTTACATCAGGAAGTTCTGTGGGATTCCATCTGTTTAGCTACCTTGTGATAGCGTCACTGTTTTACTGGGGAGGCAGAAGGCGTTTTAACAGGCATTGGTATGTTTCCTGCATTGCTGTGATGGCAGGGACGCTTCTTGGTCAGATAATTTTTGCTATCGTGGCAGCGATTTCTGGCGAATGGGTATCTGTTCCAGCATATATTGCTTTTAAATGTGCGCCCCTGATGCTGGTGAATGGGCTAGCGGCCATATGCCTGCATCGTATACTCTGGAGCATTAGAATTGAGGGGGATCCGCAGTGGTAAATAAAGATAAGATTCCTGCATTTCTGGAAAGGTTTAAAAAGAAAAAGGAAGAATCCCGGTATACTAATATTATGTATGCCATAGTCTGCGTTCTCTGTGTACTGGGAGCCCGCCTGTTCTGGATGCAGATTATAGAAGGCTCTTATTACAAGAGCGAAGCGGATGGAAACCGCATACGCCATCTTCCGGTACAGGCAGCCCGAGGGGTAATGTTTGACCGCAATGGGCAGATTATGGCGGGATCCCGCAGCGCATACAGTGTGGTTCTGCCTGATGATTTCAAGAAAAATAAGATAAGTGACGCAGAACTGAACCGGCTCTCACAGCTGATTCAGATGCCTGTGGCGGACATAAAGCAGAAAATTGAAGATAACAAGAAGGCCTTTGGCGGCCTGGTTATTGCCAATGATGTAGGTATTGATGTAGCCACACAGATTGAAGAACGCAGGGATGATTATCCGAATTTCATCATCGAAGTCCGTCCGCTCCGTGTATATCCGCTTAATGATGCAGGCGGTCAGATTCTCGGTTATGTAGGAGAAGCAGGGCCAAATGATAAGGATGCAGAAGGTAATCCATATCAGCTGGGTACCATTATCGGCCGTGCCGGTCTGGAGGCGGAATTCAATCCGTACCTGGAAGGGAAGAATGGGAACAAGCTGGTGGAAGTCGATGCTTCCGGGCGTCCAGTAAAGACATTTGACGGGATACCGGTTTCCCAGGGGCATAATATCCGGCTCACTCTGGATAGCCGTATTCAGCGTGCGGCAGAAGATGCTATCAAAGAACAGATGGCTAAACTGGGAAGTACCAGCTCCTTTGCCACCGGCGCTTCGGCTGTAGCCATGGATCCACAGACTGGTGCTATTCTGGCCATGGTCAGCTGGCCGAGTTATGACTCCAATCATTTTAGTCAGGGAATTACTGCGGCGGAATGGAAAGACCTGATTAATAATCCGAATCATCCAATGCAGAACCGTACGATTTCCTCCGTATATCCACCAGGATCTACGTTTAAGGTTATTACGGCTTCGGCAGCACTGGAATCCCATGTCACTACGCCGGGCGAGAGAATATTTGATAGCGGCAAGCACTGGCTGATTCCTAAGAGAAATGCTCAGGGGGAAGCTTTTGGCTGGATTAACTTCTATGATGCTATGGCTAAGTCCGATAATGTATATTTCTATGAAATGGGACGTCGTCTGGGTATTGATCGTCTGTCCGCCATGGCCCGTGCCTACGGTATTGGCCGAAAGACAGGAATTGATCTGCCAGGGGAAGCGGCAGGCAACATGGCCAGCGCAGAATACAAGAAGAAGGTTTTCCATGAATCCTGGTATCTGGGCGAAACATTTGATGCGGCTATCGGTCAGAGCTATACTCTGGTTACTCCGTTACAGATGGCTGTGGTATATTCGGCTATTGCCAATGGAGGGTATCTGTACCGTCCTTACATGGTGAGCCGTATTGATAACTTTGATGGTACCCCGCTTAAGATTTATTCACCTCAGGTAGTGGGGACCGTACCGGTTTCCAAGACAAATCTGGAAATCATCCGCCGGTCACTACGCGGAGTTATGCAGCCTGGCGGTACAGGTGGGTTCATGTTCTCGAATTATCCAATTCCGATTGCCGGTAAGTCAGGGACAGCGCAGACACATGGCGTGGATAATGGCTGGTTCATTGCCTTTGCTCCATATGACAAACCGCAGATTGTTGTGGTAGTTATGTTTGAACACAGTGGTTTCGGTTCTCAGTCAGCAGCTCCTGTAGTTAAAAAGATGATGGATGCTTATTTCCGTGTGGGAAGCTATCAGAATGCAACGGCTGACACCTCAGCTACGCTTGACACGGATACATCCGGAAAGGAAGGAGGACAGATATGAGTCGTTTAACGGCCATTATGTCCGGTAAGGGTGGGGTTGGTAAAACAACACTGACGGCAGCCCTGGGTATTACACTGGCTCGGATGGGGAAGAAGGTTCTTCTTCTGGATGGTGACCTGGGATTGTGTAATCTGGATCTGATACTCGGTGTCAGCGACAGAGTTCGCTTCAATATGTATGATATGGCACTGGGAAAATGTTTCTCTGATGAAGTGATTGTACCCGTAGAGACCAACCTGGACTTTATGGCCGGTTCGTCTGAATATACATGGGATACGGTATTTGAGGGAGCTGTTGATACGGTTCTCGAAGATATGGATGGTCAATATGATTACATCCTCCTGGACTGTCCGGCCGGGTTAGGCCGTGGGATTACGTATGCAGAGACGCATGCCAATGACGCCATTATTGTTCAGGTACCTACCCGTTCCAGTGAACGGGATGCACACCGTCTGAAAAAGGAACTGTCAGGGAAAATACCTATGTGGATTATAGGAAATGAATTCGTTTGGAATGATGAACAGTTTCTTAGCCCGTCCGATTTTGTAAGGTCTGTTGATGTACGGGATCTTCTTGGCATTGTGCCCCGTACAGTAAAGGCCGGGACATTATCCAATCAGGGAAAGTTTGGCACGAATTCGGATTGGGGAATTTTTGGAGAGGCCATGCGTATTGTGGCTAAAAATTATGTGCATTTCCGTTTTTATCCACAGTCTACATGGAATAAGCTTATTCAGCAGGCCAGAACAGAAGGAATTCCGGCTGATAGTAGTGTTAACAAAAAGAAACAGCAGGAAAAGAAGAGCCTTCTGGCGAGGATGGCATATAAATGGGGAAGAAGAAGGTGGTAACTGATGCATGAATTTCTGAAATTTGTTAAGAGGCTGGACTGGACACTTCTCCTGGCTATTCTGGCTATCAGCATTCTGAGTCTGATGATTATTGCCAGTGCCACCCACGCCAATAATGGACAGTATTCTTTTGTTATCAAGCAGAGTGTATTCCTGCTGGTAGGACTCTGTGCTGCTGGTGTAATGACTTATTTTGATTTTCATCTGCTTGATAAATATGCAAAAATCATTTATGTGGTCAACCTGGTGTTATTGGTCGTTGTAAAGTTTGCTGGTACCAGTGCACTGGGGGCACAGCGCTGGATTCAGCTTGGGCCGTTTACATTGCAACCGTCTGAATTTGCCAAGTTGTTTATGATCATATGTCTGGCCCGTCTGCTTTCTCAGCACCCGGAAGGCTTCCATACCTGGAAGAGTCTTCTTCCGGTAATAGCCCTTATGGGCCCTCCATTTGTGCTGGTGCTTATTCAGCCGGATCTGGGGACCAGTCTGGTATTTGCGGCTATTACATTTGGTATGCTATACGTCAGCGGATTTTCCATGAAGATTGTAAAGCAGATTATGGCTGTATTTGTTGTTTCGCTACCGGCCATATGGTTCTTTCTTCTTCATGACTATCAGAAAATGCGAATCCGCGTACTGTTTGATCCTAACGTAGATCCCTATGGTTCGGGCTACCATGTCATTCAGTCGAAGATTGCCATTGGCAGCGGTGGATTTTTTGGAAAAGGTCTGTTTGCCGGCACGCAGAGTCAGCTGAACTTCCTTCCGGAAAATCACACGGACTTTATCTTTTCCGTAGTAGGAGAAGAACTCGGATTTGTAGGGGCCATGTTCCTTTTGTTCCTGTTCTTCATTGTGCTGTATCGTACATTGCTGATTGCCAGAAATACCACTGACCGGTTTGGCTCCCTTATGGCTGTAGGGATTATGTCCATGTGGCTATTCCAGGTACTTATCAATGCAGGCATGACGCTGGGGATTATGCCGGTAACTGGTATTCCATTCCCATTTATGAGTTACGGCGGCAGTGCACTGGTTATGAATTTTATGTGTGTAGGCCTTCTTATGAATATATTTATGAGAAGACAGAAACTTCTTTTTGAATAGTCGGTAATATAATCATTGCAGGGTGAAAGTGGATGCAGGAAATATATATTTCCGCATCCATCTTTTTAAAAGTACAAAAGGAGCAGAAGGAAATGAAGCAGATTTTACTGGAATGTCTTCCTGATGAAACTGCCATGGCGGTTCTGAATGATGGAGTCCTTACGGAGTTTGAAGTAGAGCGTCCGCATGAAACCAGTCTGGTAGGGCGTATATATGCAGGAACCGTGAAAAATTCTGTTCCTTCGCTGAAGGGGCTTTTTATTGACATAGGGGAAAAGAAGAATGCGTTTCTGCGTTTGAATAACTGGCCTCAGCACAGAAAAAAGCCGACGGTAGGCATGTCTGTTCTGGTACAGGTGATAAAAGACAGCACCGATACCAAGGGACCTCTGGTCAGCGGGGAAGTGAGCCTGCCTGGGCGATATGCCGTACTGGTAGCCGATACGGATTATATCGGAGTGTCCAGAAAGATTGAGGAGGAAGCAGAGCGCATGCGGTTGAAGCAGCTGGGGGAAGCATGCTGTCCTGAAGGATGCGGGCTCATCATACGTACAGCCGCCAGAGAGGGAAATGAGGAGGCCGTAAAGAGAGAGTTTATGCATCTGGCATCTACCTGGAAAATTATTGAGAGACGTCTCAGAATAGAAAAGGCGCCGGTACTGCTGTACCGTGGAAGCGACCTGGTGGTTCGCTGCCTCAGGGATTATGCAGATAGGGAGACTGAAATCATTGTGGACGATGCAGAGACGGAAAAACGTCTCCTGTCAGTGAACCAGTCAGAACAGGTCGTAAAATCGGAAAATATACATCTCTATGAAGGAGCTGTGCCGATTATGAAACGCTATGGAGCGGCCGATTCCATTCAGCAGCTCTTTGAACGGCAGGTGAATCTTCCATCCGGCGGCTCTATTGTGATTGACTATACGGAAGCGCTGACAGCGATTGATGTCAATTCCGGATCTTTTCATGCCAATGGCATGCCTCATGGGGAGGTGGCTTATCTCATCAATAAGGAAGCGGTTCCTGAAATTGCCCGGCAGATCCGTATACGGGGAATCGGGGGAATCATTATGATTGACTTTATTGATATGGATCATGACTGGCAGAAAGAAAATATAGTTAAGAGGCTCAGAGAAGCTGTTTTATCGGATAAAGTAAAAACTGTGGTATGCGGAATGACTTCTCTTGGACTAGTGGAAATGACACGTAAGCGTACAGCCTACCGGCTGGAGCATGTGTATTATGATACCTGTCCCTGCTGCAAGGGCAGCGGGCTGTCTGTATCCGCTGAGTCCGTAGTTATCCGGATTCACCGGGAGCTTAAGATGAGAAGGCGTATGGGAAATTTTCAGTCGTCATTGAGGATTGAATGTCATCCTGCCGTGGCACGTTTGCTTCAGACGGAGGAAGAACAGCACAGGCTCCATACCTGTTTCCATGTTAAACCGATTATAAAAGCCAGAGAAGATATGGCTTTTGAAGTATTCAGTATTCTGTCGGAATAAGTATGTGGATATTATTCTGTCGGCAAGGGCTAACCTGAAAAGGATAGCCCTTTTTAATTGTAATTAGTCATAAAATAACAAATAATAGTCATATTCAAACTGTAAAGTAATAAAAAATGGTAATAAACGACTATTGTTATGAATGCCATGTTTACTTATAATATAGGCATAAGAACTAAGAAAGTGGCCGGCCGAAGGCCGTAACCCCGGGATTAACGGGAGGATGGAGGGACATATGAGAAAAGTAACAGTAGCCGCTACTCAGATGGCTGTAACCTGGAACAGAGAGGAATCCATAAAGAATGCAGATAAACTGGTTCGTCAGGCAGCGGCTAAGGGAGCTCAGGTTATTCTGATTCAGGAATTATTCGAAACTCCGTATTTTTGTCAGACGCAGGATTTTAAGTATCTGGATTTGGCTACTTATCCTGATGAAAATCCGGCAATCCGCCATTTCCGCTTCGTGGCCAGAGAGCTGCATGTAGTGCTTCCCATCAGTTTCTTCGAACGGCATGGAAATACGCAGTTCAATTCTGTGGCTATGATTGATGCCGATGGGGAAGTGCTGGGAATTTATCGCAAGACGCATATTCCGGATGGACTTCCTTATGCAGAAAAGTTTTATTTCACCCCGGGAGATACTGGATTCAAAGTGTGGGATACGGCGTATGGCAAGATTGGTGTAGGTATCTGCTGGGATCAGTGGTTCCCGGAAGCGGCTCGTGCTATGGCCCTTATGGGGGCAGAAATGCTTCTTTATCCTACGGCCATTGGAAACGAACCATATCTGGAAAAGGATTCCCGCAAACACTGGTGCAACGTAATGAGGGGGCATGCCGCTGCCAATATGATGCCGGTCATCGCTTCCAACCGCATTGGCAGAGAAGTACCTGAAGGAAACCCGGACAGCCAGGGCATGGTTTTCTATGGAACATCCTTTATTGCGGATCAGCATGGGGAACTGGTGGTACAGGCAGATGACCACAGCGAATGTGTGCTTACTGCAACATTTGATCTGGATGAGCTGGCTGATGAACGACGACAGTGGGGTATTTTCCGTGACCGAAGACCGGAAATGTATAAGATTATCACAACCCATGGCGTGAATCGCTGAGTAGTACCGGACCTGATTTTTCAGGCAGGGAAAAGGAGGGACAATCGATGTCTCAGATTATTAAAGGCTCAACACCTGCAGAAGATGGATTTTACATGCCTGCGGAATTTTCTCCTCAGGATGAAGTGTTTATGGTATGGCCGGAACGGACGGATAACTGGAGAAATGGTGCAAAACCTGCTCAGGCAGCCTATGCAAGGGTAGCAAAGGCCATTTCGGAATTTACACCGGTAACCATGATGGTGAGCACAAAGCAATTTGCTCATGCGCGGGAAATTCTGCCACCGGAAATCCGGGTAGTGGAAGTATCAACCAATGATGCCTGGTGCCGTGATATCGGTCCTACCTTTGTAATAGACAGGAAAGGGCACAGAAGGGCAATTGACTGGACATTCAATGCCTGGGGCGGCCTGGTAGATGGCCTGTACTTCCCGTGGGATCAGGATGATATGGTGGCTGGCAAGGTCTGCGAGATGACCCGTACGGATCGGTATAGAACGGATGATTTCGTTTTGGAAGGCGGTTCCATTCACGTGGATGGAGAAGGCACAGTGCTGACTACGGAAATGTGTCTTTTGAGCCCAGGCAGAAATCCGGACATGACCAGAGAAGAAATCGAGGAAAAGCTTTGCGAATACCTGAATTGTGAAAAGGTTATCTGGTTAAAAGATGGCATTGATCCGTATGAAACCAATGGGCATATTGATGATGTGGCCTGCTTTATTGCCCCCGGAGAAGTGGCATGTATCTGGACGGATGATCCGTCTAATCCGTTCTATAAGGAAGCGCAGGCGGCTTATCAGGTACTGTCGCAGGCTGTGGATGCCAAAGGCAGAAAACTGAAGGTGCATAAACTGACACTTACGGCCAAGCCGGTTTTACTGGAAGGTGCCGATACCATTGACCGGGTACCCGGAACCGCACCGCGCCAGGATGGGGATCTGTGTATTGCCTCTTATATGAATTTCCTGATTACCAACTCTGGTATCATCGTTCCTCAGTATGAGGATGAAAATGACCAGCTGGCACTTGAACAGATTCAGGCCATGTTCCCGCATCATAAGGTGGTTGGGGTGGATACCCGTGAAATTGTCTATGGCGGCGGTAACATCCACTGCATTACCCAGCAAATGCCATCGGCTGGAAAATGAATTTTAATACTGCTGAAAACCTGCACAGGGCGTGCAGGTTCTTTGGCGTATCAAAGGTATGGATACAGAGGTGATATTTTAATTATGAGAGAGGTGACTCTATGCTGACCAACAGCGACTGGATGATAATCAATGCCATTACCTATAAGATTCAGTCCATTGAAAATTTTGATGCTATGCGGATGGAAGTAATGAGACAGCTGGGACATCTGATTCCCTATGACAGCAGTTCTTTTTATCTCAGTTGTCCTGGACGGCCGGAGCAGCTTATGCGTCCACTGGGAATTAATTATCCTCTGGAAGATATGGAAAGCTACATACAGAAATTCTGTCATATCGACTATTCTGAGGGGCTTATGATGACCGGAAAGAATATAGCCTACAGAGAAAGCGATATTATTGAAGAGGCTGTTCGTGTAAATTCGGAGTATTATCGAGCAGTGTACGTTCCTCATGGATGGCATTATTCTATTCATCTTAATCTGTGCTATAAAGAGGAATTTCTGGGAATCCTGTCTTTTTTCCGTCAAAAGGGAAAGGAAAATTTCTCTTATGATCATGTGCAGGTTCTGGATATGATTAAAGATCATCTGGCTTATCGTATGGACAGAGAACGAGTACGAAAGCCTTCTATTGAACATATGCCTGGTTATACCACGCTGAGCAAGAGGGAGCGGGAAATTGTTCATGCATTGCTTACCAGAAAGACACCGGAAGAACTGGCAGATGACCTGTCCATATCTATTAACACGCTGAATAAGCATATCAGTCATATATACCATAAACTGGGGATACGGGGGCGCATGCAGTTGTTCGATTATGCAGAATGAAAAATATGAAAAATTAACATACAATACCTGCATCATAATCAGCAATCCGGGAATGGATTATGAAATGTGAATCGAGAATTCTGTGGTAAAAAGCAGGTTTTGCGAAACGTCGCAAAACCTGCTTTTTTGATGGGTAAACACAAGCATCTACATAGATATCTACATAGTTAAACAAATTCATAAAATGTTTGACTTCGGAGGGGGTGGAGATATAATTTGTCTGGACTAAAAGACAAACTTTTTATTACGAAAAGAGGTCTATTGGGAATGTTAGTGAATAAAAGAACAAAGTGTAGGGCTATCCTGGCAGCGGCTGTGTTGACAGGATTTTCTTATGTTTCCGTTTATGGGGCGGATATTACTTCTCCGTTGAGTATTACCGATAAGGATGCTGTGGTTAATGAAAATATAAATGTCGGGATAACTCCGGGGGATTCGGCATTTCATGTAGTGAATATCGATAAATCGGCATCTGGAGGAACTGTACAGATTAACAGTCAGAAGATAAAAGCGGATATTCATGATGCAACAGGCCCACAGTTTCGGATTGACGGGATCATTACCAACACCGGTTCTGTTGACAAGAATAATTTTGGGGGAACAAATGCCAGCATAGGCTATGAGGGGACCGTCAATCTGGCAGATGGTCTGACGCTTACGGTGGATGGCACAGGGACCTGCCCTAAGATGGCTGGTATTTATGAAAATGGATTTGAGTCACTATACAGATCTTATGGTAGAGGCAGTCTTAATACGGGAAAGCCGGCTAATCTGACTTATAATCTTGGGGACAATACTACCATTACGATGCATGGTCAGGATATAGCTGAACAAGAACCGGATATTTTTTCACAATATGTATATTATAGCCAGACGGGGATTATAAATGATGGCGGCATTATGAATGCAGGGGATAACCTGAATATTACCAGCGATGTTCAGGGGATATATACGCTGAATGCTTCAGGGATAAATAATACTAAATATGGACAAATGCATATAGGGGATAATGCGGTGATTAAGGCCAGTGGCACGTTAGCTAAATTAAGTTCAGGCTATGGGGCGGAATTGTATGGGATTATCAGCCGTCATAACCACGTATGGGAAGACGAATCTACCAATAAAGGACGCCAGGTGATTGCCCTTGGGAAAAATGCAGAGATAACGGTAGATTTCAATAGCCGGGGGACAGTTACAGAATCACCTTCTTCTATCATGGGGGCAGCCATCCGTCTGTCCACTACCGATTTTACAGCGGATAACCATCTTCATCTGATTACCACACAGGAAAACAGCGGCATTGGTACCTATGGATTGGTTGCCTGGAATCAGAGCCAGGCAACCATAGGAGATGATTTCCAGGCTGATGTCACGGCGAAGGGGAAGGGGTATGGCGTGTATGGTGTGTATGCAGGTCATTACACCGATACAGGAAGTTCGGTAGATGGCACAGACATTACGTTTAAAGGGAATGCGCAGGAAAATCTTGTTGCATCAGACAGCTATCAGATTTTTGGCAATTATTTTAATGCTTCTTCCCTGCATCTGGGAGGAAATGAAGATATCTCCATAGAAGCCAACGGAAAATTTAATCATATTGTCGGGGTGTATATGCTTAACCCGGGTGCGAATCTGTATGGGCAAGACAGCCATGTGAGTGTTACTATGAATATTCATGGCGAATCCAGGCCGGATTTTTATTACGAGAAAAAGGATAATTCCAATGTTGACGGAATTTGCTTGGAAAATCTGGAAAATCAGGCTTCGGCGACATTAAACGATGTATCCGTTCATATGGGATACGAAGGAAATCTTGCAGATGCGACGAAAATTAAGGGCATTTCTGATAATTCTTCCCCGGTACAGATCAATGGAAGTACGAAAGTAGAACTGAAGGCAGAGAATACGGGGAAAGCCGGAGCGAATAAACTGTTTGGGATATATAACCATAAAGGGACTCTTACAGCGGGAGATGTGCATGTTAAAGCAGAGGGGAAAAATATAGGCAGCATATCCGGTATTAAGACGACGGAAAATGGCTCTACGGATATTGAAGGAAATACAGAAGTTACTGTTTCAGGAAATACAGATGACTGTACAGGTATTCTGAGCACACAGGGGGGGCAGGCTGTATTTCATAAAGGGGTGACTGCACAAGGGGCTAAAACAGCGATAGAAAGTGATAATGAAAACAGTCTGATTGACATGACCGGCGATGGAATGAAAGTCATTGAAGGGAACCTCCTTTCTACGGACAGCGGGATAATCCGTCTGTCCCTTCATGACAGTACGTCCTCTCTTACCGGGGTATCCACCGTCCAAAATGGGGAAACCAATCTTACGGTATCCGATGGCGCAGTATGGAATATGACCGGGAACAGTGAAGTGACCAGCCTTGAACACAGCCGTAGCGGGGTCATTAACATGAATGCTTCTCCGGCGTATGAAACACTTCATGCGGGCAGTTACACAGGAAATGGCGGGATTTTCCTCATGAAGACCGATCTGGATTCGGAGAAGGATGGAGATAAAGTCACTATAGATTCTGCTGCGGATAATTCTTCCGGACTGATTATGGTAAAAGACAGCAGTCTGTATACAGGGAAGGAAGTAAAAGGAATTAAAAATCTGCTGCTTGTGACGGATGCCAGCGGAAAGGCCCGGTTTGAAGGGAAGAACCTTGACCAGGGAGGACTCTGGGATGTGACCCCGGTTATTAAACGAGGGGATGAAGCTCTTGATGCGGAAGGTAATGCGGTAGGAGACCATACGGAATGGTATCTGACCAAGGTGGAGAAGAAAGTAAATAAGGATACGGTACCTCTCACGAAGACGGCAGACAATGGCTATGCGCTCTACCGTCTGGATATTGACAGCCTGCGTAAGCGCATGGGTGACCTCCGCTTCCGCAATCTGAAAGATACGTCCGGTATCTGGGCCCGGGATTTCCACGGTGCCTATGAAGGACAGGGAACCTACAGCAAGTACAACGGATTCCAGCTCGGTTATGACTACGCAGCCAACGATAAGAGTGTGTATGGCTTCTTCGCGGAACGTAACATTTCCAATCCAGGGTACAGCTATGGCGATGCGAAGGACCACGGCCTGTCCAGTGGTCTCTATGGCACCTGGTTTGGCGACAGCGGTGTATATACCGACGTAGTGGCTAAATGGGGACGAAACGATACGGATATTAAGACGTTTGGCAATTATCCTGACAGCGCCAGCTACCGCACCCATAATGAAAGCCTTTCTGTGGAATTTGGAAAGACATTCACGAAAGATAACGGACTCTTCGTGGAACCGGAAGCGCAGATGGTATTCGGTCATCTGGGAAGCAAGGACTACACTACCAACCGGGGAAAGACCGTTCACATGGGCAGCTATGACAGCGCCATCGGCCGTCTGGGAGTTCTTTTCGGCAAACGGGTGACAGAAGGAGAACATCCTTATGATTATTATGTGAAATTCTCCGTACTCCATGAATTCGGAGGCGGCCGCAGCTTCCATCTGGCAGCGCTGAATGGGGAAACCATGGATTACAGCGAAGACTACCAGGATACCTGGGAAGAAGCAGGCTTTGGCGGAAGCTGGCATGTTGGGAAGAATACCAGCCTCTATGCTGACGCGGAAAGAAGCTTTGGCGGTAACTGGAATAAGAAATGGCAGTGGAATGTGGGAATTAACTGGCAGTTCTAACTGATTGCCCTGGTTACTGTCCAGAGGTCCTTTCAGTATGCATCCTCTGTCTTATGGCAATCTGGAAAAATGGAATGTCATTAAAGTATGGGCATTTCGTCATAAAAATTTCTGCAGAATGGGTAATTTATGGTATAATAATCTTTATCTGATTGGCAACTCTAGAAATTGCATGATGATGGGATTTATTTCTTGCAAATAAGGAAACCATTTGTTATACTAGTCTAGAATTATGTTTGATGTGAAATGAGGTGCAAACACAGTGAAGAAGGGAATTCATCCGGATTATCATCCAGTCGTATTCCGCGACATCGGTGCAAACTATTCTTTCCTGACTCGTTCTACGGCTACTTCTGACCAGACCGTAAAATGGGAAGATGGTAACGAATATCCGCTGATCAATATCGATATCAGCAGCAAGTCCCATCCATTCTATACAGGACAGCAGCGTTTCGGTAAGGCTCGCGGCCGTATCGAAAAGTTCAACAAGCGTTACGGAATCAAGTAATAAGCAAAAGAACAGGGCGATGGCCCTGTTTTTTTATTGGTGATGGACTATTCAGAATCGTCAGAACTTAGTTTTCACCCTGTGGTTGTATGGGATGAATTTCGTATTTAATCTGCTTTTCTGTTAAAATAAAATGAGTATAAAATAGCATAATAAGGAGATATAGATGAAGACTGAGAAACTGGAAGCTATGGAAGCCCGCTATCTGAGCATTGAAGATCAGCTGAGCGACCCTTCGGTAATTGCTAATCAGAATAAATGGAGAGAACTGTCCAAAGAACACGCAGAACTGTCTGAGATTGTATCCAAGTTCAGAGAATATAAGAAAGTAATGAAGCAGTGTCAGGATGCCCGGGATATTCTTGGCGATAATACTATGAAAGACCTTCATGATCTGGCCAAGGAAGATCTGAAGACCGGGGAAGAAGAAGCGGAACGACTGGAAAAGGAAATTCATATTCTGCTGATTCCTAAAGATCCCAATGATAACCGCAATGTCATCCTTGAAATCCGGGCAGGAACCGGCGGGGAGGAAGCGGCTCTGTTTGCAGCTGATCTGCTTAAAATGTATCTTAAGTTTGCAGAACGCCGGGGCTGGAAGGCTTCTATTGCAGATGCCAGTGAAACCGATCTGGGGGGATTTAAGGAAGTCACCTGTCTGATTGATGGGCAGAATGCCTATTCACTGCTTAAGTTTGAAAGCGGGGTTCACAGAGTACAGCGTGTTCCGGTTACAGAAAGTTCCGGTCGTGTGCATACATCGGCTGTTACTGTGGCAGTATTGCCGGAAGCGCAGGATGTGGATGTAAAGATTGATATGAAAGATCTGCGTATCGATGTGTATCGTTCATCCGGGGCCGGTGGACAGCACATTAATAAGACTTCTTCCGCTATTCGTATTACCCACCTGCCTACCGGAACTGTAGTTACCTGCCAGAACGAACGTGATCAGCGGCAGAATAAGGAAAAGGCGATGCAGATTCTGCGTTCCCGTCTGTATGCTGAAGCGCTTCGCAGGGAAGAGGAAAAAACGGCAGCGGACAGAAAGGGACAGGTTGGCTCCGGGGATCGTTCTGAACGTATCCGGACTTATAATTTCCCACAGGGACGTGTAACCGATCATCGGGTTCATGTGACCCTGTATCAGCTGGATGATTTCCTCAATGGACATATTGAACCTATCATTGACCGGCTCATTGAAGCGGATCTGGCAGAAAGAATGCAGAAAGAAGAATAATTATGGCATCAACGGATATTTGGACTATACAGCGAATCCTCCAGTGGACAACCCGTTATTTTAAAAATCATGGGGTGGAAGAGGCGCGGCTGGATGCGGAACTTCTTCTGGCCCACGTGCTGAAGAAAACAAGGATCCACCTGTATACAAATTTTGATCAGATGCTTAACCGGGATGAACTGGCAGCGTATCATACGCTGGTGGAACGCCGTGCAAAAGGAATATGCGTGGCGGCCCTTACAGGACATAAGGATTTCATGGGACTTGATTTCTTTGTGAATGAACATGTGCTGATTCCCAGGCCAGATACAGAAGAATGGCTGGAAAAGATTATTCAGCGCTATCGTGCCAAGGGGAACCTTCATGTACTGGACCTAGGAACGGGAAGCGGAGCCATTCTGCTGAGTTTTCTTACCTACTGTGCAGAGGCAGATGGCGTTGCTGTGGATATATCTCCGGAAGCTCTGGCGGTAGCTAAAAAGAATGCGGAATATATGAAGCTGGAAAACCGCGTGGAATTCCGGCAGGGGGACTTTATCGATGCAGTGAACGAAGGGGAGCTGTTTGATGGAATCTTCAGCAATCCCCCCTATATCCCGTCAAAAGATATAGAGAATCTTTCTGAAGATGTGAAACATGAACCATATATGGCGCTGGACGGGGGAGAAGATGGACTTGTTTTCTATCGTCGACTGGCAGCTAAGGCTGGAAATCATCTGAAATCAGGAGGATTTTTGGCTATGGAAGTGGGCATCCACCAGGCTGAAATTGTCCATAAGATGATGGAAGAAACCGGTGAATTTGATTCCTTTGAAATCATCAGCGATTTAGGTGGCATAGAAAGAGCTGTATGCTGCAGGAAAAAGTAAAAATATTCATACAATATAAAACAGATAAAACCCTTATGGAGCGAATCCTTATATTGGCTTCATAAGGGCTTTTGTCTGTGCATATTTTGATTTTTGTGTAGTTGATATTTAACCGCCTGTAATATATTATAAGTATAAAGTAAATTACATAAATATAAAATATGCAGCAGAATCAGACCGTTGTGTATCCTGTGAGAGCCTGATTCGCCTGCATGGGAGGTATGTATGAAGAAAATATACTTAGCTTTGGGGCTTACGGCGATTCTTCTTCTTAACGCTGGGTGTGGTGGAAGTGAAGGAACTGGAGGCATTGGTGGGGATGCACGGCCAGAAACCATGCAGGAACAGGCGCTTCATGACGATTCGGTATCAGTGGAATACATCAATGCACTGATTAATGGGATTGAGTATGCAGAAAATATGCATATGAGTAAACATGATGTTTACGAACAGCTCTGTTCTCCCTATGGAGAAAATTTCTCCGAGGATGCAGCGGCCTGGGCGGTGGCGCATATGTCAGATATTGACTGGAAGGCTAATGCGTTGGCCACAGCAAAGACTTATCGAAATGATATGCATATGAGCAGAAACGAAGTATATGAACAGCTTACCAGTGACGCAGGTGAAAATTTTACTAAAGAAGAGGCTGATTATGCCGTAGCGCATATGGATGATCCTGATAACGCAGAAAACTCAGAAGGAACCAACTAAGCAGTAAAGGTCGTATTTTCAGAAAAAGGAAATGCGGCCTTTTACTGTATCTGAAAGATTGAATCAGGCGGGGATTGTAGTATACAATATATAAGATAATAAAATAATAAGATAAGGAACCGGTGGTAAGGTTACCGGTTTTCATAGAAAGAAGAGATATACCGATGAAAACGGAAATTATTAAAACGACAGATGTGCATTGGAAAGAAAAGGTAAAACATCTGGGAGAGATTATAAGAAATGGCGGACTGGTGGCCTTCCCTACAGAAACCGTATACGGTCTTGGGGGGAACGGGCTGAATCCGGAAGCCTCTAAAAAGATATACGCGGCCAAAGGCCGCCCTTCGGATAACCCGCTGATTCTTCATGTGTCTTCACAGGAAGAGGTAAGCCGACTGGTGGAAGATATCACGCCACTGGAGAAGAAGCTGATGGATGCGTTCTGGCCGGGACCGCTGACGATTGTATTTCCAAAGAAGGACATTGTCCCTGATGAAACATCCGGCGGGCTTAAGACGGTAGCTATTCGCTGTCCGGCATTGAAAGCGACCCGGGAATGGATTAAGGAGTGCGGTGTTCCGATTGCTGGTCCAAGTGCCAATATATCCGGGCGTCCCAGTCCGACTACGGCGGAAAGTGTGCTTCATGACATGAATGGTCGAATTAATGCCATTATTGACGGTGGGGCAACAGACATCGGTCTGGAATCCACCATTGTATCCGCCAGAAGCGGTAAGATTGTTATTTACCGCCCAGGCGGTATAACCAGGGAAATGCTCTCCGCATATGGTGAAGTGGAAGTGGATAAGGGGCTGGCTTCCCCGAATATGCATCCGCTGGCACCGGGGATGAAATATCGCCATTATGCTCCTACAGCACCGCTTACCGTATATGTGGGGGATACGGAGAAAGTGGAGCAGACCATTCTTTCTTTTGCTGAAAAAAAGGATAAGACGTATGGATACTTTGTCAGTGAGGAAATGGCAGCCCTTCTCCCAAAGGATGCGGTTGTATTTTCATGGGGTAAAAGAAGCAGCCAGAAAGAAATGGCGCACAGGCTGTTTTCCGGACTGTTGTATTTTAATGCCCATCCGGTAGATGCCATTATCGGGGAAGGTACATCTATGGATGGACTGGGGCTGGCAATTATGAATCGCTTGACTAAGGCTTCTGGATATCATATTATTGTTGAAAGTACACAAGACAGGTAATATCTGCATTATAGTGTACACTAATAAATTAAATACTGTTACAGGAGGGATATGGATGAAAATCGCGATTGCCAGTGATCATGGCGGGATTGAGCTGAAATCAGTGTTGATTAATCATCTTCAGGAAAGAAATATAGAGGTGATTGATTGTGGTACACACACAAAGGAATCCTGTGACTATCCGGATTATGCAGAAAAAGCATGCCGGAAAATACAGCAGGGAGATGCTGATTTAGCCGTTCTTGTCTGTGGTACCGGACTGGGGATGAGTATTGCGGCGAATAAGATGAAAGGCATCCGCGCTGCCGTTTGCGGCGAAGATTTTTCCGCACACTATGCAAGAGCACACAACAATGCCAATGTGCTCTGCCTGGGAGCCAGAGTGACCGGGCCAGGACTTGCTGTCCTTATTCTCGATACATTCCTTGACTCTTCCTTTGAAGGAGGACGTCATGAACGCAGAGTCAATAAGATTATGGCACTGGAAGCGGAAGCAGCAGAAGAAGCATAGGATTTATAATTCATCTACGGGTGCGTAACTAAAGCAGGTTGTAGTTTTTCAGCAGGATTTGTAAATCATCCTGCATGCACAGGGATAAATTCAATATTGGATTTTCAGGAGTTTAGCAGAATAAAAGAAGCAGAGAGGGAAAAACTATGATGAAACATCTTAAGGAAGATAAGGCAGTTTTCAACAGCATTCAGGAAGAATTAAATCGCCAGAGAAATAAGCTGGAAATGATTGCATCAGAAAATTTTACCAGCTATGCGGTTATGGAAGCGCAGGGCAGTGTATTGACCAATAAATACGCAGAAGGATATCCGGGCAAGCGGTATTATGGTGGTTGTGAGTTCGTCGATAAGGTTGAACAGCTGGCCATTGACAGGGCAAAGGAACTGTTTGGCGCTGATCATGTCAATGTACAGCCACATTCCGGCTCCCAGGCAAACCTCTGTGTTTATTATGCAGTGCTGAAACCGGGAGATACGGTTCTTGGTATGAATCTGAATGATGGCGGGCATCTTTCTCATGGCAGCCTGGTAAACATTTCTGGTAACTATTTCCATGTTCTTCCTTATGGTGTAAGCAGAGAAGATGAACGCATTGATTATGATGCACTGGAAAAACAGGCTAAGGAAGTAAGGCCTAAGCTTATTATTGGCGGATCCAGCGCATATTCCCGTATCATTGACTTTGAACGTATGGCAGCTATTGCTCATGAAGTAGGCGCATTGTTTATGGTGGATATGGCGCATTTTGCAGGTCTGGTTGCCGGCGGTGAATATCCAAATCCGGTAAAGTGGGCGGATATTGTAACCACTACTACACATAAGACGCTCCGTGGTCCCCGTGGCGGTATCATCATGTGCAGAGAAGAACTGGCAAAGACTATTAACAAGGCGGTATTCCCTGGCGTACAGGGAGGACCTCTTATGCATGTCATTGCCGGCAAGGCGGTAGCACTTGGCGAAGCGCTTACTGATGATTTTAAGGCCTATGCTCATCAGATTGTGCTCAATGAAAAGGCATTGTCTGATCGGCTCATTGCCAATGGCATCCGCGTTGTTTCCGGTGGCACGGATACCCATGTTCTTCTTGCAGATATGAAAGAACTGGGAATTAACGGTAAGATTGCACAGTTTGCACTGGATGATGTAGGTATTACCTGCAATAGAAATACGATTCCGTTTGAAACACTCAGTCCGTTCACTACCAGCGGTATCCGTCTGGGATCTCCGGCTTTAACCACCAGAGGGCTGAAAGAATCGGATTTTGTTGAACTTGCAGATATCATTGCTGAAGTAGTCAAGGCACCGGAAGATGAAAATGTGAAGAAAGATGCAGCGGCACGGGTACATACACTGTGTGCAAAGTATCCGCTGTATCCTGAATTATAATAGATGGATAAAGAGCAGGTATATGTATTAGCGGCTGGCAGCTCCTTGTCTTTATCTGAAGGAGAATATGGTGATTAATAAGTTACTGCAAAAAATACCAGGTGGAGAACAGTTTTGGGAAGTCATGCGATTTCTCGTGGTAGGCGGCGGCTGTTTCGTTCTGGAATATGTGCTGCTGTATACATTAACTGAGTATGGTCATGTCCCTTATCTTACGTCATCGGAGGTTGCATTTACCGTATCGTTGCTGGTGAATTATTTCCTATGTGTTACGTTCGTTTTCCATGCCAGAAATCAGAGCAGGAAGGAAATGATACTTTTCGCCGCTACGTCTTTTGCAGGACTTGGAATCAATCAGATAACCATGTGGTTCTTCGTGGAAATTGCCGGTTTGTGGTATATGTTTGCCAAAGTCATTGCCAGCGCGGTAGTGATGATCTGGAATTATTTCACTAAGCGCTATATCCTGTAAAAATAAAATACAGGAGAGAAACGTGCATTCCTTAAATAAGGGATGCACGTTTTTTGTGCAGCAAGCTGGGGGGGACAGACAGATGATCCAACCTGATGATATATAGAATGCGATAGATATCTAAAAGGCGATATGTTAAAATGTTTCAAATACTTTTTAATAAGAAACACGTTGCAATGAGGAAGGTATGTTTATGAAGATAAACCGAAAATGGACAGGCGCTGCGTTGGCAGCGTTGATTATTATTGGCGGCGGATGGTATGGATACAGCCGTATGCATACCGAGACCAAGCAGGAATATACATTAGGCAAGGTTGAGAAAGGCAATATCAGCCTTAGCATCGATGCTACCGGTACCATTGAACCAGTGAACAGTGTAGACTTGTCTGCTACGGCTTCCGGCACTTTGGAACAGGTTCTTGTGAAGCAGAATGAACAGGTTACGAAAGGTCAGAAGCTGGCTGTTATCGAATCCAAGGCACTGACAAGTACACAGCAGGAAGCGCTGAATACATTAAACAATAAGCAGTCGTATTATCAGCGTTTGCATTCTCTGTATAAGCAGGGGGCGGTATCATTCCAGACTATGGATGATGCCAAGCTGGATTACCTTAATGCCAAAGCCGCTTATGAAAAGGCACAGGCTGATGTTAATGATACGATTGTATTTGCCCCAATGGATGGTACAGTTATTGGCGAACCTATGAAGACAGGTGAAACGGTTTCTCAGGGGCTGTCCAGCCAGATGGTTATCATGACTATTGCGGATTTGTCCAGTATGCAGATTGAACTGCTGGTAGATGAAACCGATATCGGGGGTGTGGCTATAGGGCAGAATGTTGAATTTACGGTAGATGCCTATCCGGATCGCACATTTCATGGCGTGGTAAGCAATATCTCCAAAAAGGAATATTCTTCCAGTTCATCCAGCTCCTCCAGCTCCTCATCCTCCGTTGTATATTACACTGTGTATGTAAACATTAACTCGAATGAACTGCAGGGACTGTATCCTTCTATGACGGCACGCGCAACTATCAAAGGAAAGGAAGATACGGATGTGCTGATTATTCCGGTTACTGCAGTCCGATCTGATACAGAAGGTTCTTATGTCTACAAGATGGAATCTGGTAAGCTGAAGAAAGTGTATATTAAGACAGGTATTACTACAGATACTAAGGTGGAAGTAACCAGCGGTCTTTCTGCAGGAGATCAGGTGGTAACCAGTGGAACAATTTCTCAGGAAACCGCAGCAACCAAGGATACGGATAAGAAGAAGCGTGGAGGAATGAGGCTCTGATTATGATGGGGGCGGATAATATGGAGGCTAAAGAAGTAATCAGGCTGGAACATATAGGGAAAAGTTATTATATAGGAAAACAGGAAGTTCCGGTACTGACGGATATTAACCTGGTTATTGCTAAAGGTGATTTTGTTTCTATCATGGGGCCTTCCGGGGCCGGAAAGTCTACACTCATGAATATTCTGGGGTGTCTGGACAGACCTACCCGGGGTTCCTATATATTGAATGTCAAGGAAGTGGCTAATCAGACAGATGATGAGCTGGCCTATACAAGAAACAGAGAAATAGGTTTTGTCTTTCAGAGCTTTAATCTGCTGCCAAAGCTGAGTGCGCTGGATAATGTCATTCTTCCCATGATTTATGGCAATGTTTTCAGAAATGAGCGTGTAGAAAGAGCGACAAAAATGCTTGAGATGGTAGGGCTTGGAAACCGAATCAACCATATGCCTGCAGAAATGTCAGGCGGCCAGCGGCAGCGTGTGGCCATAGCCAGAGCGCTGGTAAATGATCCCTCCATTATCATGGCAGATGAACCGACAGGGAATCTGGACAGTAAATCCACGCGGGAAGTTATGGAAATTTTTTCTCATCTCTATTCCATGGGGAAGACCATCATTCTGGTTACCCATGAAGATGATGTGGCCTCCTATGCATCCCGCCATGTTATTCTTTCTGATGGACATATCAGTCAGGATTTTAGAGGAGCCTTATCATGACCAATATTTATATAGAAAGCATGCGTATGGCCTGGAGTTCCATTGTAAGTAATAAATTGCGCTCACTGCTTACCATGCTGGGAATTATTATCGGGGTGTCGGCTGTTATTGCGCTGGTCTCCTTTGGTTATGGGGTTCGGTCGGATGTGGAAAGTAATATTTCCAGCCTTGGTTCTAATCAGATAACCATTATTCCGGGGAGCGATAATGGCCCGGGAGCCCGTGGCGCTGCAGGTTCTATGCAGAGCCTTACCTATAAGGATTATGAGGCGATAAAGCTTCTGCCAAATATCGACCTGGTGGCTCCTCTGGTAAGCAAGAGCTATACAGTTGTCAATGGCAACAAAAACTGGCAGACTACCGTATACGGAGCTACTGATGAATATATGGAAATATCAGATCTGACACTGCAGTCTGGCCGTTATTGGACAGATGAGGAGTATAATAAACGTTCCCGTGTCGCCATTATCGGGCAGACGGTGGCAACCAATCTGTTTGGTGATGAGTCGCCAGTAGGGCAGAAAATCCGTATTAATAACCAGCCTTTTACAGTCATTGGATTATTAACTGCAAAGGGATACAGCTTCATGGACCAGGATGATCGTATATTCTGTCCATTTACTACCGTGCAGGAACGATTGCTGGGAATAACCTATGTTAATTCTATTGTAGTTTCTTCTGAAAATGATGATGCATTAAGTCAGATTCAGACTGATGTTACTAACCTCCTGAGAACTCGTCATCGTATTTCCGCAAAGGATGATGATGACTTTACGGTCAGAAATTCTCAGGAACTTCTGGAAACTATGGAAAGCACCACCCAGACACTGACCATATTTCTTGGATGTATTGCTGCCATTTCCCTTCTGGTTGGGGGGATTGGAATTATGAATATCATGCTGGTATCTGTTACGGAACGAACCCGGGAAATCGGCGTAAGAAAAGCGCTGGGGGCTACATATCACATGATTATCGTGCAGTTTCTTATTGAATCGGTTACAGTCAGCGTAGCCGGAGGTCTCATCGGGATTCTGGTTGGCTGCGGTATAGCCAAGTTGATACCTCTGGTCACCTCAATGACTACGGTTATCAGCCCGCTTCCGGTTATAGGTTCATTTCTGTTTTCTGTGATTATAGGTCTGGTGTTTGGTATTTATCCGGCTAGAAAGGCAGCCCGGCTGAATCCTATTGATGCATTGCACTACGAATAATCAGAGCAAGAATGGACTGTGAGATAATAGCTGGTGGACCAGATTATTGGGCTTTAAGTTCAGGGCTATGCAGATAAGACAGGTCGGAGGTGGCGGCAAGCGATAGGCTGATTTGTTTATCCGCAATTGGAAAGTTTTTATGAATAGGGCTATTTGCTCCATCCTTTTGCTTTCCTATGCTCCGACATTGAGAACACAAAGATGAGCAGAGCTCATGAGCTGTAAACTTTTGGCCCAGGGCCGTGAAAAAATAATTGTTGATTTTTTCACAGCCCTTTTTCTATGTGCGGTATAATAAAGTAAACATATTAAAATACTCTGACAGAGGAGAAGGATATGCTTATTAATACAATGGAAGAAGAAAGCCTCAGTGAGGGAATGGTCTCACAGATTACTGTGGAATATAAAATGTTTGGGTCTGACAAAATGGAACTAATGGAAGGCATTGGCCGGGCTATCCGACGTATTTATTATGGAGTTTGCGGAATGCTGATGAAAAATCCATATTTTCTTACCAAGGAAAATTATTCCCCGGTAGATATGGCAGGAATACATCAGCTGGCAGGAATCATTGTGGATTTGACATTATCCGGACATGACGGACGTATTGTGTGCCGGGATGGATCATCGGGATTTGGATCGTATCAGGGATGTGGACGCATTCATCTGAAAATGAAAAGGGATAAACAGCTTGTGGGAACATCCATTGAAGTGATTGTGAAATAGGAAGCTCGATTATAATATCGGTATGTTCATTCTTTTTAATAAAAAATCAGATATGATATAATGCAGTAAATTGATTAGCATAAGTAAATGGAGGCTTACCATGGATTTTTCTATTACCCCGAAGCAGAAAGAAATAATTGATCTGGCACGCACTATTGCGCAGGAAGAAATCAAGCCGGCTTCTCTGGCTATAGATAAGAGCGGAGTCATTCCGGAAGGACTGATGCGGATTCTGAAACAGTCCGGCATGACAGCCCTGGCTGTTCCAAAGGAATACGGCGGTGCCGGACTGGATATTCTCACCGTAGCTATGGTGGCAGAACAACTGGCTATGGGATGTGCCGGTGTAGCTACGGTATGTGCGGCTAACGCGCTGGCTTCTTTCCCAGTTCTTATCGGGGGTAATGAAGAACAGAAGCAGGCATGGTGTGATACGCTGAATAACGGGGGCATGGCGGCCTTTGCACTTACTGAACCAGGTGCCGGATCCGATGCAGGTGCTGTATCCTGTCATGCGGAAAAGACAGAAGGTGGATATATCCTGAACGGGACCAAGTGCTTCATTACCAATGGCCCGATTGCGGATAAGGTCACTTTGTTTGCCAATACAAGAAAGGAAGGCGGCATGCGCGGCCTCACTGTATTTGTGGTAGATACCCATTCTAAGGGCTTTTCCATCGGTAAGGAAGAAGATAAGATGGGTATCCGCGCGTCCGCGACCTCTGAACTGATTCTGGAAGACTGCTTCGTTCCGGAGGCCAACCGTATTAACCGGGAAGGCCGTGGATTCCGTCTGGCTATGCAGACATTGCAGACTTCCCGCCCTGTAGTAGGGGCGCTCTCTGTTGGTATTGCTCAGGCAGCGGTGGATGCAGCCATCGCTTATTCACAGCAGAGAAAGCAGTTTGGCGTTAAGATTTCTTCCTTCCAGATGGTTCAGGAAATGATTGCCAACATGGTTATGAAGACCGAGGCAGCCAGAGGACTTGTATACCGTGCCTGCAGCATGCAGATGACCGGAGATCCTAAGGCGGCTATGTTCTCCGCTATGGCTAAATGCTATGCGTCGGATGTGGCTATGGAAGTAACTACCGATGCAGTCCAGGTTATGGGGGGCATTGGATATACCAGGGAAGCATATGGCGAGAAGTATATGCGTGATGCAAAGATTATGCAGCTGTATGAAGGAACTAATCAGATTCAGCGTCTGGTTATTGCAAATGAAGCCATTCATTGATACAATAGATATACATTAGCGATGAGGAAGACAGAACAGTCAGCTCCAATCAGCAGGGATCCGGAGACAGTGCGACACCGGAATTGTGACGACCGTTTAATTCACTTCTGAGCTTTTATCTGAACAAAGTAGGATAAACGTAAAACTGCGTTAAAGTTCCCGAGTTAAAATCAGGGTGGTACCGCGAATAGACTTCGCCCCTTACAGGGGGCGGAGTTTTTTATTTTCATTGTTACAGCTCTGCAGGGTAAACAGTTTATAGGAGGGTTAAGTGATGGAAGATAAGAATCTTCAGGAATGGAAGGCAAAAGCTTCTGCCGTACTTGATGACATTAAAAATCAGGTCGAAGGCAGTGATGTGGCAACAGAAGTGCGTAGCCAGATGGCCAGAATTCTTGGCGAAGTAAAAAAGATGGAAAAAGAACAGCAGGAAGCGCTGTCTGAAGTTACAGATCAGCTTCATCAGAAGGTTATGGAATTTATGACTTCTGATCTTGCGCTTATGGAAAAGGAAGCCAGAGCCAGAATTGCTGCGGCTATGGATGAACAGCAGCTTCACGAAGCCAGAGTGGCTTTTCTTGGGAAGAAAGGCCGCCTTACTGCGGTTCTGCGTTCCATGAAGGATCTGAGCGCGGAAGAAAGACCGAAGATGGGCGCACTGGCTAACAAGATTAGAAATGAAATTGAAGAACTGGAAGGCCAGAAGAAGGACGAAATCAAGGCAAGAATGCTTAACGCACGCATTGAAAGCGAAAGGATTGATATTACACTTCCTTCCCGTCAGATGAGAAAGGGACACATTCATCCACTGAATAAGGCACTTCGTGAAATTGTGAAGTCCTTTACCCGGATGGGATACTCAGTAGAAGAAGGTCCAGAAATTGAAAGCGATTATTATAATTTCTCCTGCCTGAACCTGCCAAAGGATCATCCGGCAAGAGATATGCAGGATTCCTTCTATATTACTCCGGATATCCTTCTCCGTACCCAGACATCTCCGATTCAGGCGCGGACCATGCAGAAACATGAACCAAATTCTCAAATCCGCATGATTGCTCCTGGCAAGGTATTCAGATGGGATAACGATGCAACCCATTCACCGGTATTCCATCAGGTCGAAGGTCTGGTCGTAGATCGTGGGATTAAGTTCTCTGACCTGAAGGGGACACTGGAAATATTCCTGAAGGATCTGTTTGGTTCAGACACCAGAATCAGATTCCGTGCCAGCTATTTCCCATTCACAGAACCAAGTGCAGAAGTTGATATTTCCTTCTCTTCCCGTGTTCATGATGACAGTGATGATCCGGACTGGCTGGAAATTCTCGGCTGCGGCATGGTCAACCCCAATGTATTCACATTGAACGGTTATGATCCGAAAGTAGTCAGCGGTTTTGCTTTTGGTATGGGTATTGAACGAATTGCCATGCTTCTGTACGGAATTGACGACCTTCGTCTGTTCTATCAGAACGATATGCGATTCCTGAAGCAGTTTTAATAGAGGGGAGATACTATAATGAATGTTTCATTAAAGTGGCTCGGTACACTTGTAGATATTAAAGGTCTCAAACCGGAAGACATGGCAGAGGTTCTGACATGCGACGGAATTCCGGTAGAACATGTTATTCACCCGGCACCTGGCATTAAAGGCGTAGTAACCGGTAAGATTCTCAAAGTGGAAAAGCATCCGGATGCAGCGCATCTTTTGGTATGCCAGCTGGACGTGGGGCAGGATGAACCAGTACAGATTATCACCAGTGCAGATAATGTAAAGGCTGGACAGATTGTTCCGGCCGCTTTACCGGGGGCTCATCTTCCGGCTAAACATGATCATAATGCACCAGGCGGAATCAAGGTTGGCGATGTAAAGATTAAGAAGGGCAAGCTGAGAGGCCTGCCGTCTGCAGGTATGATGTGCTCTGCCTCTGAAATGCTTCTTGACTATAATCTGTATCCAGGCACTGAACCGGAAGGGATTATGATTCTTCCGGCCAATACACCGGTAGGGGTGGATTTCCACCATGTATTCGACCTGGATGATGTAATCTTTGAAATGGAACTTACTCCAAATCGTGCAGATTGCTTCAGCATGGTCGGCATGGCACTGGAAACAGGAGCTATTTTCAATCGTAAGGTCACTCTTCCTGAGGTAAAAGTAAAGGAAGAAGGCCCATCGATTAATGGGCGCGCTTCTATTCACATTGCAGAACCAGAATATTGCAGCCGTTTCTGCAGCCGCCTGCTGGAAAATGTTAAGATTGGACGTTCTCCGGAATGGATTGAAAGCCGTCTGAGAAGCAATAATATCCGACCAATCAACAATATTGTGGATGCCGCCAACTATGTAATGCTGGAAATGGGACAGCCAATGCATACTTATGATTATGATAAGATTGCCGGCCACTCCCTTACCCTTCGCCATGCAAAGGATGGAGAAGTACTTGTAACTCTGGATGGAGAAAAGCGTACGCTGACTTCTGCGGATCTGGTTATTGCTGATGAAAAGGGTGCAGTAGGACTGGCAGGGGTAATGGGTGGCCTGAATTCTGAAATCACAGAATCTACCACCAGCGTACTGCTGGAAAGCGCTGTATTTGACAGTGCTTCCATCCGCCGTACATCCCGCCGCCTTGGTCTGCGCAGTGAAGCTTCCGGCCGTTATGAAAAGGGGATTAACGCTAAGCGCTCAGCAGAAGCCCTCAATCGTATCTGCCAGATCCTGGAAGAACAGGGCGCATGCACAGTAGCCGCTGATATGCTGGATGAATATCCGAATCCGAAGCCGGAACAGGTAATTCATACCTCTTTCGATGCCATCAATGATTACATCGGAATTCATCTTCCGGATGAACAGATTACTGATATCCTGACCAGACTGCACTTCAAGGTAGAAAATAACAATCGTGAAATTGCAGTAACGGTTCCGGAATTCCGTCTGGATGTAGAAGGTCGTCATGATCTGGCAGAAGAAGTAGCCCGTGTTTACGGCTATGCCAACATTCCGATTACCACTCCATGGAGTGCTATCGCGGAAGGCGAAATGAGCCAGGAACAGGAAGCATCTATACTTATCGAAGATACGCTGATCAACAGCGGCCTGTCCCAGGTACTCAATTACAGCTTTATGCATAAGGATGATCTGAAGAGACTGAATTATCCGGAAACACATAAGGTGTTTAATGCGATTCCGATTATGAATCCTATCTCTGAAGAATACCCGGATCTGCGCACCACACTGATGCCAGGCCTGATTCATACACTGAAATATAATCTGGCACAGAAGAACAGTGAAGTTTCCATTTTTGAAATCGGACGGGTATATTATCCAAAGGCTCTGCCGCTGACTGAACTTCCTGTGGAAGATAACCGTGTAAGCGCGCTTCTCTCCGGTACTGTCAGTGAAGAAGGCTATCCGAACGATCACCGTCCGTATGATTTCTTTGATATCAAGGGCATTGTTGAAAATGTTCTGGCTAAGCTGGGTATTACCGATTACGACATTCAGAGAAGTGTTTGCCCGGTATTCCATCCTGGCGTTTCTGCTGATTTTGTTAAGGACGGCAAGGTACTGGTTTCCTTTGGCGAACTGCATCCGGCGGTACTTGATAACTTTGATATTAAGCAGAAAGTCTATGGATTCAGCATGTCTCTTTCTGAACTGAATGACTATATTTCCGGTGAAGTGGCATTCCAGCCTATTCCGAAGTTCCCGGCATCTGCCCGCGATCTGGCTATTCTGGTTCCTGAAGAACTGTCTGATGCCGACGTGGAAGCTATCATTACCAAGCGCGGCGGTAAGCATCTGGAATCCCTCACACTGTTTGACCTCTATCAGGGCAAGCAGGTTCCGGAAGGATACAAGAGCATGGCTTATTCCCTCGCATTCCGCGCTCCGGACCGCACATTGACTGACTCCGATGTAGATACATGGATTAAGAAGATTGTGGATGATCTGGAAAAGAATGGCTGCAAACTGAGAGAATGATTACAGATTCTGTGACCTGATACTATATATTCATCTACAGGTTTAAAGGGGATGTGAAATAATGAGAAATCATTTTTCACATCCCTTTTTTACGTGTCAATCAGCCGGTTTCTGGAAATGGAGATTGCTGTACTATGAGACAGAAAGGTCTTATGTTATGTAGTGAATTTTGGAATGTTTATAAGGTAGTTGGGAATGGACGGAACAAGGAAGAATGTTATGGAGCTGGGCATTGAAAAGAATCGTTCAGCCTGTCTGAAATAAATACAAAAGGGCAGGAAGCAAAGAATCAATTTTGTCTGATTCTTTACTTCCTGCCCTTTTGGGTGAATGATACTGAGGAAATGCGTGCGCAGTATCATTCGAGGTAATGTCCGTTTTGCCTTATATATTCTGTTTTCGAATGGTGGAAACAAATTTCTTTCTTGCCTGGTTAATCTGTCTGCCCATATTTTTGACTTTACGGATGGTTGTAGTTTTGGATTTGGTCGTAGGCTTCATATCCGGGTGGGCGTCTATGTTGCCCCGGCGGACAGAGGTGGCTCTTATTTTTTCAGCCTTCAGGGTTTTACGGGTAATACGTATAGCCTGATTAGGATTGATTCCGGAAGTGAAGGTATAAACGTCGGCGGCTACATAATTAAGCCCTGGATAGGCATCGATGCAGATATGGGCGTGATCACCAAAACCGGTGATAATAATTTCATCATCGTTGCCAAATTCCTGGATGTGATTCATTGGGGTATGAATGGTTTTAGCCACTTCATGGATGATAGAAATTAATGCGTCTCTGGAGTTTACCTGATTTTTGTTGCAGCCATAACAATCCAGTAAAATGTGTCTACCTACATAATTACTCATAAAGTCAGTCCTTCATATGCCTTTGTATAATTCACGGAAACATCTGATTTTAACAGATATAAAAATAATATTCACACAATGTATATTATATCAAAAAGTGGTTAGAAAATAAAAGTAATGCATGGTTCGCATAAAGGGCAGGGAAAAAACGCCGCTATCTTAATTTATTCCGGTATTATCGAAGAATTTCTGATTTTTTCATTGACAGAACAGGGGTTAGTAGATATAATAATAAAGTCATCGTACAGAAGTGCTGTGACGCAACCGCACAAGAAAGGCCCGTAAACTCTTTAAAGAGTGCCCGAATTGGCGAGTATAGTATAAGGAGGTGCACATATGTACGCTATTATCAAAACTGGCGGAAAGCAGTATTGTGTAGAAGAAGGCAAGAAGATTTCCGTAGAAAAGATTGACGCTCAGGTAGGAGAAGAAGTTTGCTTCGACGAAGTTCTTCTGGTTTCCGGAGACGAAACAAAGGTAGGCCAGCCAACTGTTGCAGGAGCTAAGGTTACCGCTAAGGTAGTTGAACACGGCAAGGGCAGCAAGATCCGTATTTTCAAGTACAAGGCTAAGTCCAACTATCGTCGTCGTCAGGGTCATCGTCAGCCATACACCATGGTTGAAATCGAAAAGATTGAAGGCTAATGATTACAGTAGAGACTTGGCGTAAGCAGGGAGGACATATATGCAGGTTCCGTATATCGGGACACGCAGATGCGGAGGATTCCCAGCTTGGCTATGATATTGTCTGTGCGTCTGTGTCAGCTATCAGCCTGACATGCGCCTTCGGACTGCAGGATGTATTACATGTAAAAGGCAGATATGACAGCCGAAGCGGATATCTGCTGGTGGACATTGGGGACAATGCCGACAGGTATACAGAAGCGGTTATACAGACAATGCTTGCAGGTCTTAGTAAAGTTCAACAACAATTTCCAGAACGGATTAAAATGAAAAACCTTAGGAGGTGAATTTCATGTTACAGTTTGATCTCCAGTTATTCGCCCATAAGAAGGGGGTTTCCAGCACTAAGAACGGCCGTGATTCCCGTTCCCAGCGTCTCGGAACCAAGATGCATGATGGTCAGATTGCTAAGTGTGGCAATATTCTCGTTCGTCAGAGAGGCACACACATTCATCCAGGCCTGAATGTAGGTATCGGCAAGGATGACACTCTGTTCGCTCTCGCAGACGGCAAAGTTCACTATGAACGTCTGGGAAGAGACAAGAAACAGGTAAGCGTTTACCCGGTAGCTGAATAAGCAGAAGATGAGGATTGTGGATTTCCACAATCCTCTTTTTTGTTGCCTGAAAAAGGGGATACAGGTCTGGGATGTATTTCATGAGTCTATAGACAAAGGAATGGGACATTCTTCACAGTGAACGCCTGTCTGGCATATAAGAAATAAAAATATCCCCCATTCAGACAAATGGGGGATATTTTCTATCGATGGTTATAACTTACTTCTTAGCCTTTTTAGCTTCTGCTTCTACTTTCTTAGCGGCAGCTTCTTTTTCCGCCTTTTCCTTAGCCTGTAATTCCTTAATCTTATCTTCCAGTTTGATTCTTTCAATTACACGCTTACCTTCTTCGCTGGAGAAATAGGTGAGGGTTGTCTTTGGAACCATGCGGCGGATGGTTTCCATATCGTTGTCTGCCAGTGCTTTACGTACAGCGGAAGCGCTGATGACCTGATCGCCCTTCTGTACACGCGGTACGACCTTGAAGTCAATGCCGTTGTTGCTGAAAACACGACGCATAGCTTCGTTGTAAGCAAGTGTGGTCTTGTCAGACGGTTCTTCACCAACAAAGCGGACAGAAATATTAAGAGCCGGTGCAATTCTGGTTGCGAAAATGGTGGCATCCAGTGTAGTCTGCGCGCTTAATTCTTCCGTACCCTTGATAAAGTAGGTTGGGAAAGTAGCGTTGGAAATAATATAATCACCGCCGCTTACTACCTGTACTCCGCGCATATCCTTAACGCCCTGCTTAATCAGGGTGAAACGGTCAGCAAACGGGAATACGGAACGGTCTTCCTGTACCGCAAAAATGATGACTTCATCGCAGTTATTGAGCGCATATTCCACCAGGGAACGATGTCCCAGGGTGAACGGATTGCAGTTCATAACGATGGCGCCGCGGTTCTTGCCTTCGCCGGAGCCAAGGAGGGAACGGATACGTGTCAGATAATCTTCCAGTGTATCCTGACCGCTTTCCAGAAGTGCCGCATACGGTTCAGCTACCGCTACGCATTTGAAGCCCATATGTTCGAATACCGGAACATTTTGAGGCTTGGTAAAAATCTGATTTCCTACAATACCACGTCTCATGGATTCGGATTTCAGATTGCGGATGATACGGTGGGTGAGTCCCTTGTGCTGGAAGGATTCCTTAATAGCGATATCACGCATAACCCGTCCGCCAAGGGAACCAGTACCTACCAGTTCACCATCGGAAAAAAGACCCATAGTGTATTCGATATTTCCTGTAAAGGTAAGGCCAAAGCCGTTCAGAAATTCAACCACTTTTGCTTTTTCAGCTGGATCTGTTAAATAAATTTCGCGTTCGTAAATCATGTGTTTTCTCCTGATATGAAAAATGAAATTAAAACACCTGATGAAAAAACCTGATGCCTTTTCATTATATCACAAATGAACGGCAGGCCAAAGAAGGGGTCGGGTTCAGCCATGAGAAAAATGTAGGATTACAATACATGTGTTACACATTGAAAACATAAAAAGCGAGATACCCTTGTGATATAGTTAATTCGTCAA
>PPYF01506486.1_pt1 | contig 47688 bp, 50 predicted proteins | sample 1559871 | NCBI WGS metagenome assembly PPYF01 (sample SAMN08240021, study PRJNA423297) | Human gut metagenome, whole genome shotgun sequencing project.
GCCGCACCAGCGAACATGGTGAATGCACAAGCAAACGCCAGCACCAGTGCGAGAATCTTTTTGAGATGGCATAGGAAAAAACTAATATGAAAGAAAAGGATGATGAAAAATTAAAAATATAGTGTATTTATAACTTTATATAGGGAAATTAGTACAAGAAAAATGTTCCAAAATAAAACATAAAAAGTAAATTTGCATAAGCAAATATGAAAAGAAAAAATTTTTTTGACAAATTTAGTGTTCGCCAACAGTATATATAAAATGTAGATAAAAGTAAAACACCAGAGTATTAGATATTCCGTGGTATAATAAAGGACCTGTATCTAAACGTACAGGTCCTTCGTGGGTAAGGAGATCTGAGCACTCCCATCTTTCTAACGCAACTTAAAAGCAGGGGAGCCACAGTCTTAAAAAATTTTAGCAAAAATAGTATAACATCAATGCACGATAATAGCAATAGTGTAGATTCTTTTTATGAGTATTCACTTGCAATATGTCCTTGCAGTTACCGTTGCAAATTTTTCTATTGCAAATCTTTCTTTTTACCATTATACTAAAGATGTTTTCTAACGCAACAATAGAAAGCAGCGTTGCCACACCCAGGTTTGGCATCACAAAGCTCTATCCCGGCCTTGTGTCGGGATATCTTTGTATTACAGGAGATTTGCTATGAAGTATAGAATTGGTTTACATCTGGATAATGACAAGATCGGTTGGGCGGTAATCAGCGAGAATGAGCAGGGTGAAGCCTGTCATCTCGAACGTATGGGTGTCCGTTTCTTCTCTGTTGCCGAAAATCCGTTCAATGGCGCTGCACCTGGCATTGAACGTCGTAGGTATCGACTGACTCGCCGCCGCTATGCGCGTATCCGTTATCGTTTCTCAAAACTGCGTGAGCTTTTTGAACAAGTTGGTCTGCCGCCCATCGAAAAACTTGTCCACAAGTCTGTGGATTATTTGTGGCAGTTACGTACAGAAGGTCTGGAACGCCAGCTGACACCTGAAGAGTGGGTTCACGTATTGTACCATATTGCGCATCATCGAGGTTTTCAGTATGAAGGAGAACTCGAGTCTTCTATGGTTCTCTACGATGATGCTAAAATGCGTAAAGCGATTCGTGAAAATCAGCAGCAGATGGAGAAGTACAAATATCGTACTGTCGGTGAACTCTTCTATCGTGATGCTCGATTTCGTCCGAACGGCGTATTTGCTCCGTTCAAAACCGGACAACCGTATATTACTTGCGTTACTCGTGATATGATTCGTGATGAAGTCGTGCTTCTCTTTTATACACAGCTCAGTTTAGGCAATCCGTTCGCCACTGAAGCCTTTGAACAGAAATATACCGAGATTCTTTGCCGTCAGCGCCATATTACGAATGGTCCGGGTTCTAATAGTCCGTATGCACATCATAAACGCCGGGTCAGCGGCATTTACTGTCCTCTCGAGCCACAGCATGAATGCTGTCCGACAGTCACTCCGCTTGCAGAACGCTTTCATTTTTTATGTATGGTCAATGCGCCGTACTCTATTGCTCATAGCACACAGATTATTGAAAAAACAGATAAGCAAAAGCAAAAGATTCGTGCCGCCTGCACCAAGAACCCATCGGGTGTCCTTGCGGCTACGCGCAAAGTACTGCATTTGGATTCCGATGCTCCTCTGACACTGCATCTTAATGACCATGCGTATTCTGCGTCTGCAGTCAAAGATTTCGTTACACCCCATGGTCGCCAACTTCGCACGGCACTTTCCAAACAGTTTCCGGATGAACAAGGCATCCTGCACAAACATTGGGAAAAACTTCTCATCATGTTCGTTTCTACACCGAATGACCAATGGAAAAAGCAGTTAAAAGCCTATGGGTTTTCCAAAGAGTTGTGCGAAGCTCTGATTAATGCACACCTTATTAAACGTGATTTCTATTCTCGCAAAGCCATCGGACAGATGCTGCCATTTCTGGAGAAGGGCATGTCTGCCGATGAAGCACGGGATAAAGCCTATCCTAATAATCCCTTTGCGTATAGTGGACCGCTGAATTTCAAAAAATTTCATCACATTGCCCGTCCTATTACGGAGCGTGTTCTGTCTCAGTCTATTGTTTTGATCAAAGCACTTATTCGTGAATATGGAATGCCTACCACCATCCAGTTCAGTACGTCATATTCTATGGGAGCGCCTAGGGCTATTCGTAAAAAATATCAAAAAACAATGGCTGCCTACGAAAAAAGTATTCAGCCATTTCTGGTTTACGCAAGCAAAACTCTTCAACGCAATCTAACAAATGATGAAAGAAATCGTATTCTATTATGGCATAGGCAAGATCACCAGTGCATCTATACGGGTACTCCGCTGACATTAAACCAGGTTTTATCGTCGTCAGAAACTTCTGTAGATCATATCATTCCTTATGCTGATAGCTTTGATCATAGTCCACAGAACCTTGTATTAGTTCTTCGTTCTGCTTCCGACAAGCGCACTGCGCTGCCTGGAGCATTGTTTGGCATGAATGAAGATTTTCGTCAACGCGCTTGTAAAAGTAACCATCGCAAAACTCGAACAAATCTTTTGACGACCAAGTGGAATGAACAGGATAGTATTGATCAGAAACAGCGTTCATTGTATAATTCTTCGTCGCGCCTTAGTTCTTTTGCTGTTTTCCTGCATCGTACGCTATCTGCATCCAGTAATACAGATGTGACTGTATCGTCGTTAAAGACACGAATAACCGGTCTGCGCACGGAACGCGTATTTGATAATGTACCTATTGGAATGGAACCTGCTGCAAATGCTATCCTTACGGCAATCATTGACACACATACATGTGAGCAGTTGTCCAACTTCTTTATGGGGAATTATGAAAACACTCTATTCCGACCGTGGAATTCCTTGCAGGAAGAATTTACTTCACTTTGTGCATCCAACAAGCAGTGTTTTTCTCATATGTCACAGCATCGAGTTCGCGGTGCCGCTCATCGTGATACCATATTACGCAGTCGCGGTGACCAAATCGTAGCCAAAGTTCCACTTACCAAATTAAAGCTGAATAATGATAGGGAAATTGCTGACTATTTTCAGCCGGAACGTGATCGTCTGCTGTATACTGCACTGCGCAAGCGTCTTATTGCATTTGGCGGAAATGCATCTGAGGCTTTTGCAGAACCTTTTTATAAGCCTAAATCCAATGGCCTGCGTGGTCCTTTGGTTAAAACGGTTCCTATTATACAGCGTCCGCGCAGCTTCGTACGCGTTCGCGGTGGTATCGGCATCAATGGCGACATGATTCGCATTGATGTATTCCGTACAGCTGATCAGGCTTATTACTTCGTGCCTATCTATGTTAAGGATACGTTGCAAGATGCTCTGCCATTACGAGCGGCAACCAAAAATCCGGACCGCATGTTGCTGATGAATGAACATGATTTTATCTTTTCTCTCTATCAAAATGACGTAATTTATATTGAACTGCCGGAAGCAATTACTTTGAAAAGCACAACTTCTTCCGATTCTATTGAAGTAGACCATGGATATTTTCTCAGAGGTAAGGTTCGAAGTAAAAGCGGTACATTTGAAATCTCCACGTTGGATAAGCAGTATATGCGTACATCTATTCCATTTTTCAGCTTGTCCAAACTATATAAATGTGAAGTTGATCCGCTTGGAACAATCCGAAAAATCACGAAACCTGAAAAGCGTATGGAATTTCATCTTAAATAACACAAGAACGCCTAGCCAAAGCTAGGCGTTCTGTAATCGGCAAACCTTCTACATCTCCCACCGATAATAAGTGCCCGGTGGTGCGATTTCGGCCTGCCGGCACCACGTTTTAACCGGCAAGCCGCTGCTGTGGCATTCTTTTATGAGTTCTGCCCATTTTGCAATTTGTGCTTGATGCAGTTTTGATTCTATTGATGTCATTGCCCTCTAGCCCGAAACAGTTTCGGATCATTTCAGCGAATTCCGAAACTTCCCACTGCTTCTATTTTCAGTATAGCATAACAGAAAGCTATTAATTGACCTGAATGCAACGGATTTCCTGAAAAAAGGTTAACCCTTATGGCATCCTCTCAATATTGGCGTGCATAACGACTTGAATCCCATCATAACAATACTGATCACAGTACTCACTGATATCTGTCAAGGACCCTATTTCAATGGGGTCTCGCAAAATCTTGTGGATTTCTGGATTCTTGGTATTGATAATAAAACGTCCCTCGCTTTGATCTTTAAAGCGAATATGCTTTATTGCTAATTCCATCGGTGGCTTCTGACCGAAGTCCCACCAACCGTTCTCTTCATATTGTTTAAAGTCAAAATAACTGACTTTTGCTTCTATAATTTCCTCTCGCCTAATGCCTAATTGTAAAAGCGTCTTAATTATTCTACGCTTGAATTCAGGATAGTCGCGGATAATTACGACGCAGGGTCGATCTTCTACAGGTAATCTCTCTATTGCTTCTGGGGGCAGATTGTCAGCAAAGTCTCTAAAATAGGTGGCCGGTATATCACACTGAAGCTCATGCATACCAGGCTTGTTCGGACACGGGAACATCTTGTACATCAAGTAATACATACACAAGCAGGGCAACTCCATATCTGATTGCTTTTTCAAGTAGCAACGGCTATTCGTTCGTAACGGCTCAATGTCATTATAGGCAGAATGGTACTTTCGCAGTATAGGAATTGTATGCTCAATATCGCGTATATCAAAAGTTGCAAGTGTACCTTCGAGTTGATCGCCTCGTCCGTCGCCGTACTGCTTCGCATACTCTACCCAGGAGCGTGGCGTACTGAACTTAATCTGCCCTTTTTCGAAAAATGGTCTCCCGTACTTTTGTTTCATACAGCGAAAAGTTACGAAGAAATCATCGGGTTTGTCCCATTGCGGTTCATTCATTGTGAGTATACCTCCTTGCATGTAATTGTTTCAGCAATTCTTGCCACCCTTCAAGCATATCTCGCCAGGACGCTTCAAAGTCTCCGGTGCACCACGGATTTGCCACATTGCTGGGGTGGGAGGTATGACGATCAGGATGGATATCTTGTCAGCATAATCGCCGCCTGAGATGCGATACATATCTCAGGGTGGTCTGATCCATGCTGATTAGGAGATCGTATTCGTTGTAATCTCGCTTCGAGAGCTACCGTGCAACATGGTCTGCGTAGGAAATTCCATGCTTGGTTAGCTTGCGCTATGCCGGAGGATAGACCGGGTGGCCAATCTCCTCCCGACAGGTCACCGATGCTTCAATATAGAACTGTGATGCCAGTCCGACTTTCTTTACCAAGTTCCTCATCCCATACTCCTCTATTGGGTTGCGGCAGATAAACAAGACTTTTTTCATACTGGTTTTTCTCCGAAAACACAACATTTTCTCTATTATACCAGTTCTGCCTATTTTCGTCGAGTGATATTTCCTAATATACACCAGCTTCGATTATTTGCAGAAGTTCTGTCTTAGATAAGTCATTTTCATTGATCTTCTGGATATACTAGCGCTATTTAAGCATAGTCAGCTCGGCGTCAACACTCTGCGGTGAAGCGCTTCGCTCAACAATTCTGGCCTACCACTGTGTAGATGCCCCAAATCTCGCATATGCGCACATTGCGAGGAGAGAAGCTGGTCATAGCTGGGTACTGTTCTTTTAAGTATCACACAGCAGCCACCGCTGTGACTTTCTGTTCGAGTGCATCTCACCGATCCTGCAATACAAATCCATCTGTGATAGTCCTACCGCAACAGCAGTATCTAATGCGTCAAACATAGTGCTATAGTCTTTTCAGATATTCATGATTTCTCCTTTCTGCCACGATCATTAGTAGCCTATTGCCGTTTACATATTTTCTGTGATATGTTATAATAACATAAAATAGTTTATGATTTCTTGTTGAACGCGCTATATGGGGCGTGTTTTTCTCGACGAGTATTCTGTTCATCTGAATTTGCTTGTATAAAAGAATGGGGTATTTCTATGAAGTTGAAGGCATTAAGTTGTTACGGTGGTGACAAAGACACAAGGTTCGGAGACTGTATTTTGATATACGATCCGACATCTTTAGTTGTATATGACTGTGGGCATGAAAAGCACGCCGAGCATGTTGAGTCTTTTCTGCGCGAGAATACCACCATTTCTTCAGTCAGTATTGTTATCTCTCATAATGACAGTGACCATACTGATGGTGTGTGTACATTGTTAGACTGGCTATCTGCACAAAATAAATACAGTGTCACAGTCTATAGTCATCAATACCTAAAACATGTTGATACCATTCTAAATAAAATTGACGATGGGCGTCGCAGAAGAGAGCGCTTGAAAGAAGCGCTTTTAGCGGAGTTTGATCATATCAAAGAAATCATTGAAAAAGCACAGGCGCTTCATTTTCCCACTATAGAAGCACTCAATGGGACATATGTTGGAAACTGTATAATTGTAGGTCCCACTGTTGATGAATTTACCGATGTTGCTGCTAAAGCAATTGACAATCGTGAAAATGATAGAATTGGTGAAGGTTGTGCCGCAGAAACTGTGATGAACGCTGCAAGTGTTCAGTTGAAATGTTCTCTGGATAATGAAACAACATTACTGCTCTGCGGAGATGCGTCGCCTGATTACTTAAAAGATTTGGCTACATATGATATTATTCAATTGCCGCATCACGGACAAAAAGCCAATGCCATAGCAATTTTTCAAAAGATCGGAGGTAATGCCTACAAAAAGGAGTATCTCATATCGGACAACACTGGTTCTGCCCCTAATAGCGGTGGGTCCGAAGATGTTGTAAAATATATGAAGGACGAGCGATATCGGAAGGCGTATAATACTAAAGATAAAATCATTGATTTGCCTGCTGATTCATCTACATATCCCACTTTGAAAAGGAGAACAAGTCTGGGTGATTTGGATCATATCTAAAACACTGGTCACACCGGAAGAACTGCCTCTCCGGCATCAATTTATACAAGAAATTACAGGAGCCAAGGTATCCAAGTGGGGCGAATGTAATTGCTCAAGTAATCGCAGACCTACAAAGACAATTGAGTATTATCGCTGTGCCTCTGACAAAGGTGAATATGGAGTTTTTATTACTGCACATATGAATTTGGAAATACAGCCGATTTTGCAGCAGGTATTATCCCGGAAGAAAGCCTTGGTGATAATCAATTCTTGTGCAATGGAGGAGAAATCAAAGCTTGACTGTATCAATATCATCAAAGGCAAAAACCCTAATTCTGAGATATTTTATGCCAAACAAGAATTGTCGGCGTCTGGGTGCTTAATGAACTACATTGAGGATGCCGGTGAATTTGGCTTTCGATCAACCATGTCAGAACGAGAGCTTTTTCAGCAAAGGCGTTTAGGACTTGTGAAAGCAATTCGTACAGTCTATGAAAAGGTAGCATAAGAATGAATGTGGAATATATCAAGGACTATAAATATAAGGAGCTAAAGCAATATATTTTAGCTTATTTACTAATTACAGTCGCTTCTGTTGGTTTCTATATAAAAGATACAATTGCTGTAGGAGGGTTACTATCTGCACTTTTCAGTATGATTGCAATTGACACATTGGTGGGGGCAATTTGTGCATTGGTGTTCATCTTAAATGAGCTCTGGCCTGATAAAGCAAAGCGACAAATTATTTATAAAACCTTTCCAAGCGATACTGTTTTCGCAGATATAGCCTCTGATAAAATAGATGCAACTGGATTTGATCTTAAAAAAGCAAAAGGTATGTTTGCCGATTTATCAAAGGTTTCCGCAAACCAGCAAACCGCAGAATGGAATGTTCTTCTGAGAAAGTGTAAAGATGCGCAGTGCGGAAATGTTATTGAAGCAGAACGGATGCAACTGATGACGAGAGACGTTTGTCTGTCAACGATTTCTCTGTTGGTTATGACACTTATCGCACTTTTGATTTTAGCAATTTCATACACGAGCATAATAACAGCAATTAGTATACTTTATATCCCTCTCATTTATCTTATTGTAATGCTTTTTGTCACAAAGAAAGCTGCTCAGAGTAGAGCCAATCGTGTTGTCGTATTAGTAATTAAAAATGTTGTTCAAGGCTTATAAATCGAGTTCAATAACGCATCAATCAAGACTGCAGAGAAAAAACGGCGGATCTGACTGATGTACAAACCGTACAGAGCCTGCTGCCGTGGAATGCCCTGCGGAATGCGCTGCACCAATCTCGGAAAGGTGAATGCGCAGATGAAACTCAAAAAGCATGGATTAGCACTTGTGAATTCCGGGATTAGTTTTGTGGACGACGATATAAGCCGCCGGGATTTTGATTTAGATTACTCGTATTATGTGAAAAAGGATTTTCCCACGTTCAGACGCGAGCCTCCCAGACTCTATAGGAGATTTACAGACACGATTGACCTGGCTTATGATGTCTACTTTTATATGGCCGATGGGGACTTTCAGGATGCAATCGCGGATGCCATGGATGAACTCCTTGGTATTACATCCGAAGCTGACATATTCTGATTTGAACACCGGATACCTTGATGGTATCCGGTGTTCTTTCTTTATGGGGGAGGTCTGATGGTTACAAAAGGGTTAAGCTGCTTTTCGAACTCGGAGGCTCGTAGATCGCATCTGCAGTTCTTGAGAATACAGCCGCAGAGTATCAAATTCACTGTCGGTTTCATCGAGCTGCTTGCGGAACAGGGCTTCAAAGCGCTGTTTCTTTTCCTCGAGTTCACGGATTCGGTTGATCCAGCGTTCCAGAATAGCAGGGCTCTGGCTGGCATTGTTGATCAGATAAGCGGCGCGTTCCTGATATTCCTGCGCTTCCTTGCGCACCAGATTATAGAATTCCGTGGTCATCTTTTCACGTTGCTTATCATCATCGGCAACGTAGAAGCTGTTGACGATAAGTGGCTTATCGTTACGATTGGCGTGGTTGAGTGCTTCAAGAAAATCCTCAAAGAGGTCAACCTTGTGCATATGGTCGCGCGGGACGAAGTACAGCTTGCCGTATATCGAAATTGGCAAGGCATCCAGCGATGCAAGGTAATGCGTCACAATCGTGTCGATTTGACTGCGCCCAAGACAGTTGCGGTAAACCTGAAAGCGCTGCTCCATTTCATCGCAGAGCTGGGCAACATCGACCGTCGGATCATTCTGCTCAATATTGCAGTACATCTGATCCTTGCTGCGGTCATAGCAGACGTTTGCCAGCTTCTCGTAGCGGTTGGTGCTCAGACCAACAGTTTCGCGTACAAGTTCACGCGAGTAGATCACGCCATCACGCATATTGTCACGGCAGTAAATGCGGAAGATTTCCTGCACACCGCTGGAAGTCTGCGTAATGCTGCGGGTTACGCGGCCGGTGGCATTCTTGAATGCATCAACAACAGAGATACGCCGTCCGGCATACGGAAAGTTCATCACGTTGCAGATATTCTCAAACTCATTTTTATCCACCAGCACATCAGCCAGTGAATAATAAACAAATTTTCCGAGCAGTTGAGTTTCATCAAGGTTATTGCCTTGAACGACCATGAATTGGTTAGGATTTGTCATAAGAAATCTCTCCTTTAGCTGATTCGTTTTGCGGCAAGATAATCGTCTATGCCGTTGTAGTTTTCACTCCAGATAAGCGTTTTGCAGGGCAGACTGCAATCAGCAACCACTTGCTGCAGACGCTTTCTTGCAGCTAAGACTTGCGGATTGCGCAGTTTGTCCATATCGAACGCTTCCTGAACAGAGGTCAGATGCAGACCTGTTAACGTGTCTGGCAGATATTTTATTGCAGAAACACCGGGAACACAGATAAACAGCGCGTTACCAGATAACACACTGGCAACGTCGCCTTTCAGCGGTCCCTCTGTGATAACTGCGGTGTTTTGCGCACAGTTTCCGGTCACATGGATCCAGCTTCGTGCGGCAGTGCCATAAGGCTTGCCGGCACTGGAAAGCCAGACATATTTCATGCGTTCGGTACTTTCGCGGCGGATTTGAATACCTTGGATCTGGCCGGTCATAGCACGAATGGGTATCAGCAGTCCGCTGTACGAGCAAAGCCGCCATGCACCATCACGAAAATAGAAACCCGGTACATCGTTGAGATCATAGCGAGAGGAGAGCTGCGCGGCAATTTTGTCGCGCAGTTCCTTTCCGTCTTGCAGTGAACGATAGCCGTTTGCCACAATCGCTTGATCAGACAGCCCTCGACCGGACAGGTTCTGATGGTGCTCTGCGGACAGCGGAAGCAAGTCCAGCAGGGCACGGTATACAGCGTCACGCTGTTCGATGCCTGCCGGTTCACGCTCGGGCGGCTTCTGTATCGCCGGAAGCGGAAAGTGCAGCATTTCGTCAGCAGCCAGTTCGTGATACGCATTCGCATAGGATAATCCGGTACGCCGTGCATACAAACTGACTGCATTGCCATGTGCACCACAGTGAAAGCAGTGATACTGTTCTGTATTGGAATACAGATACAGTCGTCGTTTGGTGTCGCCGCAGAACGGGCAGTTGATGTGCACCTGTGAGCCGGAATCATTGACCGCAAGTCCGCTTTTTCGTGCTGTTTGCAGGATTGGAAATGTGATAAATCCCATGTGCTCACCCTGCCTTACGCTGTACGGTATCAACGGCCTGCACCTGCAGGGTCTGGCCGCTGACAACGCGGGTCAGAATAAGCTGTCCGGCAGGCTGCACAGCACCGAGGTCGCAAAGGGATTCCGAGTTATCCACGAACAGGGGATAGCTTCTGCCACTGAGCTTTGACAGCAGTTCTACGACCTCCAAGCCGCAGCGCACGCGCTCGGACAGCGAAAGCTGTACATAGTCGCGCCCATCATAGGTTAGCTTGAATACATCGCGTACTTCGCCGCTTTCTTTGAGTGGTTCAACCAGCTTGAGGGCGGCTTTATGCATCTGCACCGGAGCAAACAAAAGCTGTGCACGTTCGGCCTGATAGGCTTTTGCTGCCGTCAATTTGTCGTTCAGCATACGGATTTGTGCATCGAGGTTATCCAATGCCTGCTTTTGTCCCTGCGGCAGACTGGAAAGCAACTTGTCGATGGTGTCAATCTCGCCTTCCAGTCGTGTTTTTTCGGTCGTCAGCTTTTCGTACTGTTTCCGTTCGGTATCAGCTAAACCGCCAAATACACGAACCGCAGTCAATTCCTTGATTCGCGCTTTAATAAGCGCGCGCTGCTGGTCAGCAGTTGTTACGGCGGACAGTTTATGCAACTCCTGTTCCAGACGGGTAATCTCCGCAGAACGCCATGCATCAAATTGCTGGTGCTGTGCCTGTTCTTGCTTGGAAAGCGCTTCGCTCTGCTGGCGGAGTGCGGTGCCGTCCGTGCGGATTTTTTGCAGTCGCTTGGCGTAGGCGGCCTGCACCTCGGACATACCGTTTGCATCCATACGGCGCAGACAGGTCGGACAGGTGCCCTGCTTTTGCAGATAATCAAACCGCGCGGCTTCATCGTTGTACCGTCCGTACATGATTTGCAGGTCAGACTGCATTTTTTGCAGCTTGACCGCATTTACAGAGGAATACTGTCGGGAACGTATAGCGTTCAACTGGCTTCGCAGTTCGGAACATGTCTTATCAGCAGAATCGTCCTGTACCGCATCGTACTGTTCGGATAACTTCTGGATTTCCGAATCAACAGAAGAGAAATCCTGTGCAGCCTGCTTTTGCTCCAGCGGAGCGATCGCCGCGGTGGTATGTGCGAGAAGTGTCTGCTTTTCAGTCAGTTCTTTCTGCAGCTTTGTGCGCTGCAGTTCTGTCTGTTCAAGCTGGCCACTCAGAACCAAACGATCCTTTTCAAGCTCTTTCAGCTCGTCACGGCGCGATTTGATATAGGTTTCCGGGACGGTAAGGGCATCGTTTGCAAGGATACCGCGCATATGCTCGCTTAATTTAGTAAGAACTGCTTCGTGCGAAACAGGTGGAAGATACTGCTCGATGAGCTTTCTTCCATCGCCGCCGAGCACTTCGGCAAAGTACAGCGGATTCAGCAGCGAGAGAATCAAATCCTTACTGCCGAATCGTTCTGCGAAGCGTTCTTGTGTCGTGGCTGCACCATCGACAGACAATACGGTACGACTGTTTTGACGAACGCGGCGGATTTTGTGGGTACGTCCCTCGTTGGTGTGAATCTCAACTTCGACCCACATGGTCGATGCGCCGTTGTTGTGCAGTCGGTCCAAATCACGTCCGCCGAAGTACGGTGCGCCGGTCAGCGCAAATGCAATGGCATCTGCAATCGAGGATTTACCCTGATAATTGTGTCCGGTAATCTTGGTGAGCTGTCCCAGCGTCCAACTGTGCTCCGTGGCAAAGCCGCGGAATCCGCACAGTGACAGCTGCGTGATAACAAAACTGGTCATAGTGATTCTCTCCTTTATGCCGCCTGATAGTCTGCAAGCTCATAGTAGCTCCCGTTTGCACTGTTTCGCTGCACGATGGAAGCCTTTTGCAGCTGAATACCGTTCACAAGCCCGGGCTTTGCGCCAAAGCTGAAAACCTTCAGCGCACGGCCGTCCGGTGTGGTAAGGTCAATCCATGCGGCGTTCGGGTAATTTACAACAGGTGCAGGGGTCAGACCGGTGACACAGTAGCAGGTATTGCCGCTACTGCTGCTTTGTGCGGTGCACAGACCGAGTTTTTTCAGTTTCTCGGTGTAATACTGTGTCAGTTCCGCAGGATTGGCGATGCGCCTGCGCTCGTCGATAGCTGTCCACTTTGCATCAAACAGATACAGGTATCGTCCAATGCCCCAAAGGACCGCCGCACGCTTGAAGCTGTCCGAAATACCGCCTTTGATGCTTTCAAAGTCCGTATTTTCGGCGCCGTCGATCTTCTCAATCCACTCCTGCTTGTCCTCATCGTAGATGGACAGGCCGCAGAGCTGGGAGGCAATCGGTGTGCGGTCAGCCTGTTCAGGATTCTCGCCGCGTGACGGCTTGGGAACGTACTGATGCCACGGAATGTACCGGGTGCGCCAGCAGAACGAGCCGACTACGTTATCCAACCGGTTTTGAATCGCGCGGCTGGTGATGTAGGGTACAGCAAGGCCGGAGCGCTGATGCACCTTGGTAATACGCCATTCTACATCGGCTGATGGGAAGGGTTCGCTGAGTTGGCGCGAAAGTTCTGTTGCGTTCATTTAGTACCTCCTATAAAATCGGAAAGGATCTTACCGGATGGAATCAGCACATGACTGTAATAATAATCCGGCGTTTTGGCTTTTAAATACTCGAAAAGTTCACGAGCACTGAGATTTAAGCGCGTCTGTTCTGGTCGGTAATAGTCATCACCAAACGGCACGGCCATTACGCGGTGCAGGAGTGTCCGCAGCTTCCAGATGGAATCGTATCCAGTGAAAACATTAGAGCCAACGCAAAGCGAAAAGTCGTTGACGTTGGGAAATGGGCATTTGAACAGTACTGTCTGCGGTGTTAATTCTCCCTGATCGGCAATTGCCAGCCGAAAGTTCTGCAATCTATCGCCATGGAGGGTACAGGACAGCAGAAGCCGCGGCACGGGAAAGTTTTCGTAAGCGGTGTTGTGATAGGATACTTCGCAGTAATCGAAATCACTTGCGAGCGTTACCGTCCACTGCTCTTTGTGCTCGGTGAGCGCGATACAGTTCGGCGGCAACAGGCCGCTGTGCTGCGGCGGTGCGTAGCTGTTCTGGCGGATTGCGTGCATAAGTTCATCGTTTTCGATGTACTTGACACGATGCAGGCCGTTCTGGTCAATGATTTCGGTTTTGACTTGGGTTTGCAATGGGTCAAAGTGAAGAATTGCTTCTCGGATCATCGTTAAGCCGCCTCCTTTACGGCAGGTTCGGGGAAGGGGATCAGGTTGTCTGTAGGTATTAAGCCTTGTGCTTTCAGCATGGATAATCGATGAGTGAAGATTTCGATAACCTGTAAAATTCCATCCAGCAAGGACTCGGGGTCATAGAATTGCTCACAATCCGTCCAGACAGACAAGCCATAGCCGTATTTGTGGTGTGTTTGTGTCACTACCCGGAAATAACAGCTGTATGGGCAGGCATCGAGCAGAGTGTCGTAAACATCCGCGCAGATGTCCTTATAATAGGGATCATCTTTCATACGGATGCCAAGACCATCGGCGTGCTGCTTCACAAAGGTGAAATACTGGCGCATGGGTTTGTCCGAAAAATACAAACGTTCACAGGTTTCGCTCTCATCCCAGCGGATATCAACGAAATCAGCTGTAGCATTCAGCAGATCATACCAGTTGCCGTAGAGGAAATCCTCATCACAGTCAATGGTGTTGTCGCATACTTTTTTGTATTCCTCCAGACGGCCAGCGTCATAGAAAGATTGGACGATAGACAGTTGTTTGAGCGCATAGGCCAGGTTTTCATAATATTCCATAGGTTCTCTCCTATACAAAATCGCAGTCTGATTGCACTGCGGGACGGGTATTGATAGCTTGGCTGTAAAGCGGAAGTGTTGAGCAACTGCTGTCAGCTTCTTCGCAGCGTTCTATAAGAGTATGGATACAGGTCTGGTCAAATTTATTAAAATCCAGATCATCAATGGACACGAGTTCATCTGCCAGCAGGGGCTTTAAAACTTTCTCGATAAGATAAGACTCCCCGGAATCATCGAGGAGTCTTACGGTAAAAGGAAGTTTGTCGAGGTCATTGAAGAATCCGGAGAGGTTTAGTTTTGACATAAATAGAACTCCTTCGGATAGTCCATTATGCTGCCCTCCGTTTGGAGAGCAGCGGTCGGACGTTTACGGTCTGGCTGGAGAAGGTTGTCATGCGAGTGATCAGTTCTCCGGTCGCAAGAATATTGTACAGCATACACAGCACGAGCGTTGCCGCCATGATATTGGCGGTAATGGCTTGCGGTGCGGAAACAGATGCTTCGGCACAAGACAACTCAGAAGGGAACTTGTCTGTCGGATCGAGAATGTCAGGATAAAAACGGGCGACCGGTTTCTGCGCCGTTCGTCCGCCTTTACGGACACCACACACGACCTGACCATTCGACAGTCCGTTGCCGGAGTCGATATAAATGAGATCGCGGGCTTGACAGAACACGCTGTTGCAAAGCTGTCGGCTGCGGTTGTTGTCCACGGCACCAATCAGGATAACGAGCGAGTTCTTCTGATCGGGTTCCAATAGAGATTTAAGCTGCTGTTCGCTCTCTGCGAAGCGGTCTGAAAAGCAGTTTTCCATGCCGAATGCGCCGGAATAGCGCGTTGCTAGCACTTCTGCCTTGTTTTTTTCGAGGTCTGACGCGATGAAATTCTGCCGAACGAGGTTCTTCTTCTCCACGATGTCGCCGTCACAAAGAATGACCTTAGACGGGCGGAACAGCGCGTGCAGCAGGCGGTACAGGTGCGGTGCGATATGACCGCCGGTGCCGCCGCAGCCGAGCATAACGATGTGAACGGGGCAGTCTGTCCGAAAGCGCATCACGCCGCCTCCCTTCGGTGGGCGTGAACGGCGGTGAGCCATGCTGTCGAAAAGGGGACATCAGTCCGTTCACAGATCTGTTCGGCGGGGATTTCAACATGCTGTCCGCCGCAGGCAAACCGGCAGCGGATCTCGGGATAATACCGATCCAGCCGACCAATCACCATGTACAGCCGCGTGGCCTGCTCGTCCTCATCGTCTGTCTTGGAGAAGCGCGCCGACATCACGTTATGCGAATGAACTTCCATTACATGAAGATAGCGGCTTTCATCCGGACGATCAGCAAGATCGGTTTCCACGCTGACGGCGGTTGCGTGCTGCTTGGGAACGTGCAGGATATACTGCAGTTTCTTACGATCCCAGTACACGTTGACGAGCGCTTCCATGCGGAATTGATTCTCCACACAGACACGGCGGAAGAACGAAACGATTTCTGCGAGCTTGGCGGCTGGAAGTCGGGGCAGGTTCAGATGGAATCCTGCCCTGACGATATCCAGTTCCGCAATTTTAGAAGCCGGTGCGATAAACGTACCGATTGCATTGCGGCGCATTTCGTAAATCTGACCGTCACGCGACGGAATGTAGCAAATGGGAGCGGTCGTCTGCTCTGCGTCATCCGTGGTGGGACACACTGCCTTGTAAGGTGGGAACGGTAAAAAGCCTTTCTTCTGTGCAGTAACAGAAGGCTTTACGCTGCAAATCGGCAGTTTGTCCTTGATCTTGTGCTTTTTCAGCGCGTCCTTGAATTTCTTGCTCTGTTCCAGCTTGGACTTTGCAGAGTAGATCGTGCTGTTGATGTCGGTGATGCGTTCCGTGAGGCCGGCATAGCTGAGTGTCCAAGAAACATGAGCACGCGCTTCCAACTCAGGGCAGTCTGCGGACATTTTCACACGAAGCTGCTCAAAGGTCATGTCTGCATCGGTGATTTCGTCCTGAATGCAGGAGTAGTCAAATACCGGACGACTTGTGGTGACTTTCACCAGAAGTTCCGCAAGCGAATCTTCTTCGCTCTGTTCCACGACTGCACCGAATAGATCAATGATGTTGTCCGGCTGAGAAGCGGCGGGCTGTTCGGCAGCAAAGGGAGTGGTTTGCTGTTCGGTGGATGGCGTTGGTTCGGGAACGGTAATTTCTGTGGGTGCGGTCTGTGCGATTTCCGGAAGCGGAGTGCTTTCGGGAGCGACAGGTGCGGGCGATGCTGCAAACAGATCGTCCAGGCTCATAGGGTTCATGTTGTTTTCGGTGTTCATAAGGGTTCCTCCTTCATTTTTTTTGCAACAAAAAAGACCACACGATTCCAGTTGAGGATTCATGTGGTCTGGTTTGTCTTACAGGTTTCAAAGTTTGCGGTACGGCCCAAAGGCAAAAAAATGCCCGGGTGGGTACGTTGACATGGTGATACTTTGACCTGTATAACAATAGTATATATCATGTAAAAGTAATTAAGTAGTTGAAATTTTTTATGAATCATCATCGGATTTTTGTGTTAAAATATAAAAAATGTCTCGACGAAGCTGTTGATAATTGATATACTAAGACTATCTAATAAAAACATACTTTGTTCATCAAAGTTCTGATCGATAAAGTATGCTATAATATAAAGTATCTTAAATACCACAAGAAATATGGTGATAGTACAATGATTCAAAAATTTTCGTGTCATGATTTTAGAAATATCATCTGCGATGAATTAGAGTTTGAACACCTCAATATATTAATTGGACCAAATAATTCGGGTAAAAGTAACTTTATACGTGCGCTTTCCTTTGCAGCTAATATGGTTGGTTCACAACTGACAGATTCAACATATTTTCTGTCTGAATTGCGACGCAATGGTTGGGAAAATGCTCTTAATCGTTGGTCACACAAAGATAGATTCAATTTTGTATGGCAATTGCAAATTGAAGGTGGAAATGCATTAGACTATAATCTATCTGTGCATACAGGAAAATCAAGGGAAGATAACTATATTTGTCATGAATCGTTGAATAGTGATCATCCCGTCCCGGGATGTGATCAACCATACAATTATTTCGATTGCCATAATGTGGAACGTGGCCGTGGAACGTTTTCAACTGCAGGCATGGAAAATATGCGCAACAAACGATTGTATGCAAATGTGGCGTCTGATGAGTCTGTGCTTTTACAAATGGATAATCTTTTTTTCGAAAATAAAGAGATGTTTAGCACACCCTTTGTTCGAGATAACATTCGAAAAGTGCTAGAAATAATGAAAATATATTTTCAAAAATTTTATTCTTATTCCTGCACTGCTTTTAATGTAGCCGCTATTCGGGAAATGCAAGATATCCAAAATGATGGCCTTCGGTTAAAACGAGATGGCTCCAACTTTTCTAATGTCTTCTACAGAGCTACTTGTGTTGATGAAAACTTCAGAAAAAAATATTCAGAGTCTCTACGTAAGCTAATGCCCGATTGCACAGGAATTCGTATTAGTGAGCCAGTGCTAACTACTAACAAGGTGTTAGTGGAACTGGAATTTAACGGGAAGTTTTTTCCCTTGTCTGAAGTAAGCGATGGCACGGTTCATTTACTGTTACTCTTATTATTACTCAACTTACCTGAAAACGAGAATATCTCTATGCTTGCCATTGATGAGCCAGAGATGAATCTTCATCCCGCGTGGCAAAAAGTTCTTGCGCATGAAATATTACGCTGTCAAAGTGTTAATCAAATGTTCATTAGCACACATTCTCCAGATTTTTTGGATGAATTTACTCCTGAATTCCTGTCGGGAGATGTAGGTATATTTGTATTTGATCCATCAAGTAAACAGCGCATTCGGAAGTTAAAACCATCTCAATTAAAAAAAGATTTGGAGGAGTGGATGTTAGGAGATTTGTATCGCATTGGAGATCCTCTTATTGGAGGATGGCCGCAATGAAACGAATTGCATGTTTTATAACAGGCGGATATACAGAAACCAATGCGATGAAAGCTTTTTTGCGAAAGATCAACAGTCGTGTTCAATACATCCAACTTTGTCCAACTGGAAAAAGAAAAAGGCGAAGTCAAAATGGCAATCATCATATTGAAATGCTTGATCCGTCAACTTCCGGGTTGACAGGACAAAGTCTAATTCGATATATTCTCCAGTATATTGATCAAGAAACATTTCAACAAGAAAAATATGATGCAATCTTAATAGAAGATGATAAGGATAATAACTGTCTGGGTATCGCAGATGATGGAACATCCACGCACCTACAAGAGGAATGGAACTCTTATCAAGCGAAAATTATAGATCAAATACATGAAACTATTCCTCAGATACCAATAATGTTTTTGTTTGCTGCACCAGAAATAGAGGCGTGGTTTATTGCCGATTGGGAAAATCCTTTTGGATCTATTTACAAAGAAAAATTAGGATCCGATAACGATACATTTAAAATATTACTAAAAAAAGATGTAGATGCACAATTGCTAACTAATCGATATATAAATCGTATTGAAGAATACGGATACTTCGATGGGCAATACAAAAAGTTAAGTGAGGAGCTGCAAACTCTTCTCCAATCAGGCGGTGATAGTATTAAAGACCATTTTCCACAATATCTGGACTATAATTTGAAATACTCGAAGAGGATAGAGGGTGAAAATATGCTTTTTAAAATTGATCCTGATAATGTTAAACGAGAATGCCACTTTATCTTTCAAGACGGTTTTCGGAGTCTAAAATATTTTGACGAATAATGTAATTGAGTATAAATTTTTTCAACTGTTTTTCTTGTATTCTATGTAGTATATTAAAATTAAAACAGATTCAAAGTAATGTATTGTCAACGTACCCGCCCGGGCATTATTATGCTCTGAGCCGTATCTGCACTCTTTGGACCTGAAACGAGCATCTAAGACCATATGAATCCCAAATGGGAGCATATGGTCTTTTTTCATGCTCAAAATGAAAAAGGAGGAACCAAATCTATGAAATTTTCCGCAAACCGCTCGGAAATGCAGCCAATCATCAAGCGATGTTGTCTTGTGATCGGACGGCAGTTCACGACCAAAGAAACCGTCTGCATCCTGATGGAAGCAGACGAGGACCACAACCATGTGCAGTTTACTGCAATGGGAAACGAATGTGTCTTGCAGGCGCGGCTGAACTGTTATGTTGAGCACAGCGGCAAGGCTATGATGATCGGCAGTGTACTGCAATCCATGCTGGAACTGTTCCGTGAGGAAGTAACCACCGTAGAAACCGATGATACGACAATTTCCGTTCGCAACGCAAAGACCGGATACTGTTTCGCTCTCATGGATGCCAAGAAATATCCTGTCCCAGAGCCATGTACGCCGGAATCGCTGACAGAAGCAGACGGATTTTACGAGATCAGCTCAAAAGTACTGTTTTCTGCATCCAAAGATGCCAGCAAAGGCCTGCGAGCGCTGAACTGTGTCCGTGTTACGGTGCATGACAGTCAGTGGTCAGCTACGAGCTGTGACAGCTATCGGCTGACAATGGTATCGAAAGATACTACGCAAACCCAACCGCTGGATATGTTGTTAGCTGTAGATGCCATGAAAACGGTATTGCACGTATTTAACGGAATACCACATTACAAAGTCGGTGTTTCTAACGGTAATGCGGTGTTCTGCGGTCCCGGCATGGTGCTTCGTGCGCGATTGAACGAGGAACAGTATGTGAATATCCAGCCGCTGATAGACCATTTTCATATGGTTCATGAGGTACAGGTTGATGGTGGTGTACTGCTGGATACGCTCAAACGAATTAGTGCAGGCAGTACGACCAACGCCAAACTGCTGTTGCTGCCGGTAAATGATCGCACTATGCGGTTACAGTTCATCTCTAATGCCAACAGCACAGTCAGCGGTCAGATTGAGATGGACTGCGTGGTTAAAACACCACTTCCCAAGGACGGCTTTTGCTACAGCTACACCTATCTAAAGGAAGCGGCCTCGCTCATGCAGGGCAACGATATTGCAGTCCAGTTTGACAAGACCGGCGCTATGATGCTGCGAGCTGACAACGAGCTGCATTTGCTGCTGCCGACTCGGCAGCCGAAAGTCGAAGAGAAACCCAAGACTAAACGCACGCGCAAAGCGGCGTAAAAGGAGAAAAAAGATGAAGAAACCTATCCTGATTCCTATTGGCGTAGCGGAGCGAATGACTTCGTTCAAACCGGAAAATCGTCTGCTCAGTGCAGTCGGCCAGTTTTCACCCAAGCGCAAGAATTTCTGGTATCCGGTGCAGAGCTATTTTCTGACCGAACAGAGCGTCAACGAGGCGAATACGTTTTTCAAGCGCCTCACTCGCACGGTACTCCACAACGATGCAGCTATGCGTCGTTTCTGTGCGGCGAATTCAGATGCCAAACAGCCGGATTACTGGTGTCCGACCTATGATTTTGCGTATTTTAGCAAGGTAAACAATTACCGTTTACGCTGTATGTGCAACCATGGAGACTTCAACTACATGCTGATGGTATATCAGAAAAACAAACCACAGACCTATAGAAAGGCGGCATAACCTATGACAGCAGATACCTTAAATCGACCATTAACCGAATCGGAATGTGCGCTGGTCGCACAGTACCACAAACTGATCTATTGCGTAATTGAAGACTGCCAATTGCCGAATGATGCAGCAGCAGATGCTTATGGTGAGGCGGCTTTGGGGCTGATCCTCGCAGCACAGCAATATATGCAGGATGAGAAGTTGCAGAAATACTGTTTCTCCACCATTGCATACAGCCGTATGCGTTCTGCTTTGCTGCGCCAGCGCCGCCAGATTTTCCACCAGCCGGTGATGCTCAGTCTGGATGAGGAGCTGCCGAGCGGTACAACGCTGTATGAGCTGATTCCGTCCGTTTCCAGAGAGGAGGCAGCGTGATGAGTGATCATACCGGTGTATATGCAGTGTATTTTCTGTACCGTTCCCGCTATGCCTTTGTTTCCGGTCATAGCTTGGAGAATGATGAACACAATGTTACGCTGAGCGGACTGGAAAAGGCGTTGCTCTTTATGCATGAAGCGGATGCTTATGTGTTCATCGAACGGGAACTGCAGCAGGCTGTCGGCAAAATGTATCATGTCAGTGAATTGTCGCTGGATGAAGTTTTGCAGTATTGCCCGCAGATTTACGAAGTGCGTCGTGTATCTAAAAATAATGGCGCTGCATGACCAGACAAGGAGAGACGACTACTATGTTACGAGATAAAATGCTGGCAGTTATATCTGAACTGAACGGCGAAATTGCCGAGCGTGCAGAACTGATCCATGCGATTGCAATGGCGCTGCTGTCGGGCAGCAACCTGTTTATTCTGGGTGATCCCGGACAGGCCAAGAGCTTCGCAATCAACGAGTTTCGCAAGCGCATTACCGGTACAAGACAGTTTGAACGTCTGCTTTCTAAGCAGACGGACGAAGAAGCACTGTTCGGCCGTCTTGATCTGGCGAGCCTGATTCCCGGTGCAGTACCGGCGCAGGTGCTTGCGAAAGATCCCCATTATCAGCAGATGAAGCAGCGGCTTCACTCTGTTATGCAGACTGTACAGGCGAATCCCGCAGATGCTTCGGCGGCAGCACAGTTGAAACAGCTCACCGAGGCTATGGAGCAGTACCAGAAAGGTCTGTCGCTTTTGACCGGAGGCACACCGACGACTATTACCAAAGGGAAAATTCCAGATGCACATATTGTGTTTCTTGACGAAATTTTCAAAGCTGGTGATGGCATTTTGAACTCGTTATTGACCGTACTGAACGAACGCCGCTATACCAACGAGGGCGTAACGACCGATGTTCCTGTCATTTCGTTCTTTTCGGCCTCGAATGAGATTCCGAACTTCCGCAATGCAGAGGAACAGATTCTGGCACCATTGTATGACCGTTTTCAGTTGAAAGTGGTAACGCGCAATGTGCAGAATCGCAAGGCACGGCTCCGTGTCTTGAAAGAAAAGCAGAGCGCGCAATTTGGTACGGTTACAGCAACTATCGCATTAGGAGAGCTGTATGCCATGCAGAGACAGGTACAGCTCGTACCTGTACCGGAATCCATCAATGAACTGATGGACGATGTGCTGTGTGAACTGCGTCGTCAGAATATTACGGTATCTGACCGTAAATTCTTCGGCTTTGGTAGCATCGCGCAGGCGGCCGCATGGCTTGCCGGACACACGGAAGTCCAGCCGAATGATCTGCTTATGCTTAAAAACTATCTGTGGAATGAGCCGAAGGAGATCGAGACGGTGCGTGCCGTACTTGAAAAGCTGTGCGATAACCCGCTGAGAACACATCTGGACGAACTGCTGCACAAGGGACGGGACGCATATGCGGCATTTGACGCTGCACCGTCTGTTAAGGCTTTGGTGCCGCTGCGTGCGGCATTTGCAGCGCTGTATCAGGAATGGTGTGCGCTCGATGACAGTGCACAATCCGATGAACAGCGGGCGCAGACCGCAGAAACGCTGGCAGATTTGGAATCGCTCAATCGAAAAGCGCATGATACGTGTCATTTTTCGTACAGCACATTGAAAGAACTCAGTCTGTTACAGGCTGTTTAAGGAGGAGTACAACGATGTTAAACCAGATTATTTTGATCGGTCGATTGACCAAGGACCCGGAACGCCGCGGTCAGAACAGCGAAAAACCAGTAGCAGTCATTCGTCTTGCCGTGGATCGTGATTTCAAGCGCGATGGCGATCCAGAGGCGGACTTCTTTGGCTGTACCGTATTCGGAAATCAGGCGAAGTTCGTGCTGGAATTCGGCAGAAAGGGCCGTCTGGTGTCTCTGGTGGGTCGGATGCAGCAGCGTGAATGGACGGATCAGCAGACCGGCGAAAGGCACATGACATATGAGGTAGTAGGTTCGGATATCAAGTTTCTTGATAAAAAGCCTGAAACGGCAGGTGCGTCTGTCGTGCCGAATGCTGCCGCAGTACCGCCGGCTTCAGCTCCGACAATGGCTGCGCCTGCACAGCAGCCGGCAGCACAGCCCTCAATGAGCGGCTATCCGCAGCCGATCCTGGGTGCTACAGCACAGTATCCGACTCCGGACTTTTCCGGTGTACCAGATAGCTATGCATGGGGTCCCGGCGGAACACCGATTGACAAACCGCCGTTTTAACGATAAAACCAATCGTACCGCAGAGTTTTATACTCTGCGGTACAACTTTTATAGGAGAATATACAATGAAATACAGATTTTTCATATTAGAGCAGGCAGAAAACGCTTTAAAGCAAGCCGATAGTGGAAATGCACTGCACATGGATTCCGTTTTTCGTCCTACTAGACTGGAACAGATGGTATTTGAGGATGCCGGCGGCCATCCTGAGGATAAGCTGTTGTCGGAACTGTTTCATATGCTGTATGCGACGGAGTATCGCAGCACCGCACCGGATCAGCGTACGCCGCAGGCTACCATTCGAGCAGCGGTTCTGAATGAAATGATGAACCAGTCGGAATATGCTGAACTGCGGCATTCCTGCATGGGCAATGACTTTGCAGCGCTGGAAACCGCCAAAATACTGGAACAGACCATTACTGAAGTGCAAAAGCGCTTGGCTGATGCGGCTGGAAAGCTGGCTTTAGTTTTATCAAAGCTTTTGAAAAAACAGTGCTGTTTACACGCAAAAATGCAGGACTGCATGAATGAAATGCAGAAGAACAATACAAAACTGCCTGAAACACTTCGTACAGCCGAGCAATTTTCCAGTGTCATTGAACAGATTAGTGTTTTACAGGAGATGCTGTCTGATGCGCTTCGCACACAGTTGTCGCAGGAGAAAGCGGCTATACAGGCTGTAATGCAGCGCGGGCTGGAAACTGCCCAGACAGCAGCCTATGCATCTGCCTGCTGGGGAACTGGTGACGGTACCGGCAAGGAGAAAGCACAGCAGAACAAAGAACTGCTGCAAAAGTTGAAAGATAACACTTACTTGCAGGATGTTACTCGTCAACTGGGACGCATGAAAGAAGTGCTGTCTACATTACGAAAAAACGCTTATGCACACGGAAGAGGTGAAAAGTTTTCACTGACTCGCGGCCGTGACTTGCAGAATCTCTTGTCTGGTGAACTGGCGCTACTGGCTTCTCCTGCTACAACACCGCTGTTTATGCGGCGGTATGCGGCTAAAGGTCTGGTGCAGTATGCCAAGCGTGAAAAAATCCGTAAGGGCCGCGGTGATGTGATCGTCTGTCTGGATGAATCCGGTTCTACCAGCGGTGAAAATGCCGCATGGGGTAAGGCGCTTGCGCTTGCAGTGCAGGATATCTGTGCACATGAAGGCCGGAAATTTGCCCTGATTCACTTTTCGGGCAAGAATTCCATCCGTACAGATCGTTTTCTGCCGGGGAAGTTCACGAATAGTGACTTGTTGGCTGCTGCAGAACACTTCTTTGATGGCGGTACGAATTTTGAAGCACCGCTTACCGAAGCGTTGCGCCTTATTCGCGAAGAAGAATTTTCGAACGCAGATATTCTGTTCGTTACGGACGGGTACTGTGACATTTCGGATAACTTGGCCGAGCAGCTGCAAGTTGAAATCTCCGCAGAACACTGTTCTGTGATTGGCCTGCTGATGGACCGGGATGCGGCTGGCGATGCATTTTCGTTGGAACGATTCTGCGAAAAGGTATTGCGCATGAGTGAAATGGAAAATGAATCAGCAGAATTGACAATCATGGAGCGATTCCTGTCGTAAATGAGAATGGAGAGAATTATATTGCCACAGAGAGAAAATTTATCGCAGACAATCAACCTCTCGCTTTCAGAGTGGTTGAATACGGCAGAAGAAACAACAGTGCCATTGCCGCCGGTAAGGGCTATGCAGAAGCCAAAAGATAATCAAAAAGAATTTTTGAAAACTTTTCAGCGGCTTTCTTCCAATGGCCATCACTCGCTTGAGATTTGGCAAGATTTTGTGCTGATGGCGGCGTGCGCGTTATCTAACCCGCTGGATAAGGAACACTTTGAAGAACGGGAGAAGCGTTATCTGCAAACGATTAGGAAGTATAACAAACAGGAGCAACAAATGTTCCCGAAACTTCTGGCTCAACTGGTTATGGCGCTGGAGGACAATCCTGAACAGGATTTCTTAGGTGAAACCTATATGCGGCTTAATCTTGGCAGCAAAACATTGCAGCAGATATTCACACCATATCATATCTGCCAAATGATGGCGGCTATCGTGATGGGTAATATCACAAAGCAAGTTAAGGATAAAGGCTATATTACGATCAATGATCCGTGCTGCGGCGGTGGTGCAACGCTGATCGCTGGTGTGCAAGAAGCAAAACATCAGCTTGAAAAGGCAAATTTGAATTACCAGAACCATGTGCTTGTAGTGGCACAAGACATTGACGAAACAGTTGCGCTGATGTGTTATATTCAGCTGTCACTGTTAGGTGTTGCAGGATACGTTAAGGTCGGCAATTCGCTGACAGAGCCTATGGCATCCGGTGATACTACAAAAAATTACTGGTTTACACCGATGTATTTTGCAAATGTCTGGACCGCGCGACGTATGCTGCAAAATACCGGATTGAACTAACCAATCTCGAAGATTGCATAAACAGCCTACTGCCCTCTATGTGCTAAGCAGCATATAGAGGGCAGTTTGTATTCAAAAACTTTGAAATTCTACGATTTACGTACTAAAAATACTGATTGTTGCTTGAACGGAGTAATTTTCGTTCGAGGAGTGAAAGGATTCTGCTGATAAATACAGCATTGCCGAGCGCAAATCGATGTTTCACTTCTGCTTTTGATTTGTATGTTTCGGTGTATTTTTTGGCAACCTTCTTGACAAAGTAATACCATGGTATTACTTTGGGAGGTGCCCATGGAACAGAATCTAGTTATTTACCACGGTTCACAACAAATCGTTGAGGTACCAAAGTTCGGTGTCGGGAAAAATTATAACGACTACGGACAGGGATTTTACTGCACAGAAAATAATGAGCTTGCAAAAGAGTGGGCTTGCCCGGTAAAAAATGATGGTTATTCAAATAAATATCATTTGATTCTTGAAGGGCTGGTCATACACTTAACGCAAGAGGAGTTTGCCAAGGAATCTGGCGTTTCCCTCAATACTATTCGCGCCTATGAACGGAAAAGTAAAGACATTAACAAAGCGCAAATAGATATTGTACTGCGTCTTGCCAAAGCATTGAAGTGCGATATAACCGAATTACTGGATTAAACCTGTCCGATCTGCTCGGATACGGCAGGTTGTAGTCTGTCGAATAAGTCCAGCGAAAGCTGAGCTTTTTCTTGTTAACAGAGGGGAATGACAAACCGTCTATATTTCCCGCTGCATACCGTAGATGAATTTCTCGGCATCGCACCGGAGGCTGATCTACTTTGAGTTGTACACCGGATACTTTGATAGTATCCGGTTATTTTCTTTGTGGAGGAGATTTGATGGCTACCGTTTGGTCAACATATCCGCTTTGCGCATTTTATTGAAAAATTCGGTCAATAAAAATGTTTGAGCAAAAAAAATTTTGAAATTCCACGATTCGTGTACTCAAAACACCAACTGTTGACTAAAATTTGGTATTCTATATATAGGCAACAGGTCATCAGTCTGTTTTATCAACTTGCGCAATCGAATGAAGCACATGGAGCACACCCTTATGAAACACATTCTCCCTGAAAATATAAAGAAACTTCGCTTAGAGAGAAATTTGACACAACAGCAGCTTGCAAAGGAACTTGGTATGACGAGCTCTTCCATTTCGGCGTATGAAAGCGGTGTACGTTCTCCGAGTATTGACAATCTGTGTAAGCTGGCAGCGTTTTTTTCAACTTCGGTGGACTATATGATTGGATACATACCGCCGGAGTATAATTCGATTGGGCGCAGAGTGATGGAAGAACAGCTTGTGACATCGGTTCGTGAAACCGTAGAAGAGTATATGAAACGTTATAGCCACTATTTTTGATTTCAACCATTAGTTAGATGTTTGTGGTTTGCAGCGCATCACCATACAAAGTAGATATTCCTGATGAATGCGCTGCCTTATCATTCTGTTCGAGCACATCTGACAAGGTGTTCTCGAACAGGCTGATACCCAGCCTAAAATCACATTTCATCTCGATTGCTGAACCTTGATAATGGAATATCAGTGCTGCGGATCTTTCCGGTACTGTGTAGCAACATAGTTTTCGGCGCCATGACTCCAATTGGACGAGCGATTTACGATGGACTATAACAACCGTGTGGTGCGGTTGCTTGCGATGATACAGTGACCAGGTATAATGATACTCCCGTTTTTATCAGTAAAGCGGCTCGGAGCAATCCTCGGAGGGGTGAAATTCCCGTGATGCCGACAACCAGCGGCAGTTCGCAGCATTCCCAGAGCGTATGCTCTATTGGCAGGGGGCGAGCTGCAAATATGCCATATAATACTGAAAAGGTCGTAAGATCTTGTCGGTGAATACAATGGACAGCAGTTCTGCTGCTGTCCATCAATTTGCTGATAAGATTTATGCTTTTGTGAATTGCGAGGAAAATTATGGTTATAATGTATTGTACAAGGCGGTGATCCAATGGAAGAAAATCGAAAAGAACTGCTTGACTCTCTGGTGGATATTCGTGACGTAGAGATTGACGAAACATTGCCGATAGAGGAACGAATGAAATCCTATGTAGAGCAAATCAAGAATCCCTATATGTTTAAGGTAGGCGATACTATTGTGAGAGTTTCTTATGCGAATACGCAGGAAACACTTAATGATAATTTTGTGAACCTTTTAGCAAGTATGTAATATGGAAAAAGATTTATCTTGTTCCAGTAAAATTCGCTGGATAAGCGAATGGTACTATGCTATAATAGGCATGGACAAAATCAAGCGAAACACCACTGCATACTTGTTTTCGGATAGATGATCGAAATAAAGTAAGGAGTGGCGTTTTTATGTTAAACCTAACATTGGACAGAGAGTATAAGGCCGCCATCTACCTGCGATTATCAAGGGAAGATGGCGACTTTTCTGTTGCAAATGAAAAAACGGAAAGCAACAGTATTTCCAACCAGCGGCTGTTGATCAAGGAATATTTGAAAAAGCATCCGGAAATTGCAGTTGTGCGGGAATACTGCGATGATGGCTATACCGGTGCTAATTTTGACCGACCGCAGTTTCAGCGTATGATGGAGGCTGTCCGTGTCGGTGAGATAGACTGCGTTGTGGTAAAGGATCTATCACGTTTCGGTCGAGAGTATATCGGTGCAGGTGAATACATTGAGAAGGTATTTCCTCGCCTGGGCGTTCGTTTTATCGCAATCAATGATAATTATGATAATGCCCAGCCGGATGCCAGCAACAATGTATTGGTGCTACCGTTCAAAAACTTGATGAATGATTCTTATTGCCGTGATATTTCGGTCAAGGTGAGAAGTAATTTGGATGCCAAGCGGCGAAATGGACAGTTTGTAGGCGCTCATGTACCGTTTGGGTATATGCGTGCTCCGGATAATAAAAATCAGTTAGTGATTGATCCTCAGGCTGCATCGGTAGTACAAGATATTTTTCGCTGGAAAATCGAAGGTTTATCCCCGAACCGGATTGCCGACAGGCTCAATGAGATCAATGTTCCTTCACCTATCGAATATAAAAAGGCGCATGGCTCGAAGCAGCGCACTTGCTTTCAGACAAGAAAGGTAGCCGTTTGGAGTGCAGTCGCTATATATCGTATTCTAAAAAATGAAGTTTACACAGGCACATTGATTCAGGGAAAGACAACTTCTCCGAATCACAAGGTGAAAAAGACGATTGCAAAGCCTCAGGCAGAGTGGTCGCGCACCGAAAACGCACATGAAGCGATTATTTCTCCTGCACAGTTCGATTTGGTTCGTAAAATTATGCTGGAAGATACGCGCAGTCCGGCAGGGGCTCCCGGAGTACATCCGTTTTCCGGTAAAATCTTTTGCGCTGATTGTGGAAGTCCGATGGTGCGTAAGGTCAATCATCACGGCAAACGAGAATATGCTTATTTCGTGTGCAGTGGCAACAAACATGATAAAAAGTCGTGTTCTTCCCACATCATTAAGGAATCTATCGTTTATGATACGGTACTAGCCGTTGTACAGGGTCATATTGCGGCTGCTATGAATATGTCGGCTGCATTAGAGCAAATTGACCGTTTGGCATGGGAAAACCGTGAAATCAAAAAGATTAATGCCAAAATTTCGTTTCAAGAAGAAATGATTGAAAAAAACAGACGGCTGAAAGTTGGTGCATACGAAGATTTCAAAAGCGGATTTATTACGCGCGAGGAATATAAGGCTTTTACAGCCCAGTTTGATATACAAATCAATGAAGCTACTGAAGCAATCAATCAGCTTATAAGTGAGCGCAACAGTGTGATGGACGGACTGGTGGCACAGCAAGGATGGCTGGAGCAATTCAAACAGTACAAAAATATACAGGAATTAACTCGAAGCACAGTGGTAAATCTGATTGATAATATCCGCATCCATGCAAGTAAAGATATTGACGTTGCGCTGATGCATGGAGATCGCTTCGCATCTATTGTTGCTTTTCTAAAAGAAGAGCAAATCGGACAAACGCAGCAGGTAGCTCAGCTTGTAAAAGGGGTGATATAAGTGGCAAGAGTATCGAGAAAAAAACAGAACGTGCAGGCAGCGGCGATAGATGCTCCTATCCGACTCTGGAAAACAGCGATTTATGTCAGACTTTCAGTAGAAGATAATGGATCAGGCTCAGACTCGATTGATAATCAGATTTCTCTTTTAGAGAACTATATTTCCAATCACGCATACCTGACACAGGTCGCTTTATATGTTGACAACGGATATACCGGCACAAATTTTCTCCGGCCGGAGTTTCAGCGTATGATCGAGGCCGCCAAGGCCGGAGAAGTAGAGTGCATTGTTGTGAAAGATCTGTCCCGACTGGGTCGAAACTATATTGAAAGCGCACGATTTATCGAAAAGGTATGTCCTTTTCTAAACCTGAGATTTATTTCGGTCAATGACGGACTGGACACGGAAACGATGACAAACGAAAGTCACCTTGCGATATCGCTTTCCAACATCATCAATGATTTCTACGCGAAAGATATTTCGCGCAAAGTAACGTCTGCACTGCGTATCAAGATGGAACGCGGTGATTATATAGGTAACTATGCACCGTACGGATACAAAAAAGATCCGCAGAATAAGAATCATCTTATAATTGATGACGAGACAACACCGGTCATTATACAAATCTATGAGTGGCGTGCGCAAGAAATCAGCTATATGGGAATATGCAAACGGCTTAATGATGCCGGTATTATCTCCCCCAGTGAGCTTAAACGAATACGAGGGATAGAAACTAACTTCAACAAGAAAGACCGGAAGATACTGTGGAATAGACACATGATTAAAGAAATCCTGAACAATGTAGTATATATTGGCCATCTTGCGCAGAAAAAGGGAAGTCAGTGCTTGTACAACGGAATACCGTATCATATCACATCATCGGAGGAATGGATTGTGGTCAAAAACACGCATCAACCGTTGATAGATGAAAACCTGTTCTGCAAAGTGCAAAAGGTTAACCAGATTGCCGCAGCGCAGGCGAAAAACAATAGCGGTAAATATGCGCATCTTCCGAGAGAGCAGAATATTTATGGGAAAAAGTTTACCTGCGCGAAGTGCGGAGCCATTATGAAAATGCACCGTTCGATTAGCTCTAAAGGCGATAAGGCATACTATGTATTCAAATGCCCGACTTATGCTGAGCATGGTACGCGGGCTTGCAGTGATGTTAAAATCAGAAAAAAGGATTTAGATACAGCGGTATTTTCTCTCATTAGAACGCAGATGAGCACCTTTATGGAGAAAGCAAAGATTATGCAATCTATGACAACAGCCACAGCGCAACAGCGAATGCAAAACCCTGCTGAGCAGGAAGTTCGCATACTGCGTCAAAAGCTGGAGCACAAACAGGTGCTTCTCAGCGGTATGTATGTCGATTTTAAGGAGGACCTGCTGACAGAGGAGGAATATCAGCATCACAGGAATGTGATTAGCGAAGATATTCATATTTTGGAAAGCAAACTGTCTGAACTGGGATGTGTGCAAGATGCAGAAGTAGAGAAACTGAACGAAATCATGAAGTGGCAATCCCAAATGGAATATCTGCTGGATGCGACTGAAGTATCTTCCGAAATGGTCAATTCATTCATTGCATCTATGAAGCTGCACGAGAGCGGAAAGCTGGAAATTGAGCTAAATTTCAAGGATGAACTAACGGCGCTGCTCCACGCTTGTAAGCGGATTACCGGTGAGGTGGCTTGATGAAAGAGCGAATTGCAATGTACCTGCGCCTGTCGCTTGAAGATGTGGATAAACGTTCTAACAGCCTGAAAGAGGAAAGCAACAGTATTGTCGCGCAGAGATCCCTTATTGACAGCTATTTGAGCCAGGACGCTCAGCTTTGTAGTTTGCCGCGAATGGAATTTTGTGATGACGGTTTTTCGGGTACGAACTTTCAGCGCCCGGATTTTACAAGGATGATCGAATGTGCAAAGCATGGTGAGATCAGCTGCATTGTAGTGAAAGACCTATCACGCTTTGGTCGTGATTATCTTGAAGTTGGTGATTATCTAGAACATATTTTCCCGTTTCTGGGCATTCGGTTCATTTCTATCAACGACCATTATGACAGCTTGCAGCATGAAGGTAAGACCATAGGTATGGATGTAGCCTTCAAAAATCTTGTCTATGACTATTACAGTAAAGACCTCTCCAAGAAGGTTAAATCTGCTATGAGCATGAAACAGCGTGAAGCAAAGTATGTAAATACTGCTCCGTATGGATATGTGGTTGATCCGGCAGATAAACATCATCTGATTATTGAGCCAAACACGGCAGTGGTTGTTCGACGCATTTTCATGGATGTAATCGCAGGAAAGTCTTGCACACAAATAGCAAAAGAGTTGAATGCCGAAAATATTCCTACCCCGGCACAACAGAAATCCGTAGTTCGCAAGACTATCCAGTCGAAGGTTCAATGGACTCATTGGAAAGTACTCAAGCTGATAGCAAATATCAAATATACTGGTACAATGGTTAATCACACAAGAGAAAGTAGATTTATTCGAGACAAAAGTCAATGCCGACTTCCGCCGGAAGAATGGTTCATTAGAGAAAATGCACATGAAGCAATTGTGACTCGTGATGAATATCAGCAAGCACAAGAAGCGATTCCGCACCGAAAAAAATCAGTCAGGGTATCTCATGACCAGTCTGACCGTGTGTACTTTTGTGCTCACTGCGGCGGAAAACTGGAGAAAGCCAATGGTACGGTGTTTGCATGCCCTGCTCATCGCTACCATAAAGCAAGCATGTGTGCTAATGTTCGCTGGCGAAAAGCGGATTTGGAATCCATCATCTTTGAAGCGCTGAAAAGACAGATTAGCATCGTGCGCATTAAAGCTGCTAAGAAACAGTCGGACAGCCTATCGTCTGACAATGACTTGGAGAAAAAACTCTCTTTGCTGAATATGCAGTATAGCAACTGCGACCGAGAAAAAATTGCACTTTACGAGAGTTATCGAGAAGGTGTACTGAATAAAGATGAGTACCTGCTTCAAAAGAATGCTGTCGTAAAGCATCAGACAATGCTGAAAGTGCAAATCGAAGATTGTGAAACCGAGATTCAAAGAAAACATGATATGGCACTGGTTGATGAATATCACAGAGAAATGCTTCGACCTATGAATAACCTAACAGATACCGAACTGAAAACACATTTATATGATGCAGTAGAGCGTGTTATCATTTATGATACCGAAAGCATAGAGATCGTGTGGAAGTTCGATAGAATCGAGGAGCCCGTAAATAAAAATACCGAGATCTCAAAGTGATCTCGGTATTGATTTTTATGATGGTGCCCTAAAATAACACAATCCGTCGAAAAAACTTGCAATAATTTTCGGATATAAAGCTCTAAAAACGTGCTTTATATCCGAAAAATAAAAACAAATATTTTGTGTTTCCCCTACTTGACATAAGGGGACGATCTCGGCCGCGTTGTTATTCCGAAGGAGATCAGAAGAACGCTTAGAATTCGAGAGGGCGACCCCTTGGAAATCTACACCGACCGCGATGGCGAAGTAATTTTCAAGAAATACTCCCCGATGGGAGAGATGGGCGCGGTATCCGCCGAACTGGCGGAGGCTTTGGCGCGTACAGCGGGCATGAGCTGTGCTATCTGCGACAGGGATGCGGTGATTGCGGCAGCAGGCGGTGTGAAAAAGGATATTCTGGAGCGGAGTATCTCATCCGAGCTGGAGCAGCTGATGGAACGCCGCGAATGTTACGAACGCGGTGCGGACGAGCAGCCGGAGGTGCTTATCTCCTCGCAGGACGGCTGCGCGGTGGTTGCGGAGGCGCCGATCATTACAGACGGCGATGTCAGCGGCTGTGTCGCGTTTGTCAGCGAAAAAGAGGACGAAAAGGCGGATGAGGTGCTGCTCAAGCTGTGTCAGTCGGCGGCGCAGTTTTTATCCAAACGCATTGCAGTGTGAAAGGAGCGTTCTCTATATGCACAGGCACGATCACAAAGAGCGTGAGCCAAAGGCTTTCCCGCAGTACGACGATGCGGCGAATATTGACTCGGCAGCAGTGGCCGAGCTGCCGCCGTGGGAGCAGACACGCGAGCCCAAAGGCGATCCCAAAGCAACGGCCTACACGGAGAAATACTGCGAGGAGCAGCACAAATAACAAACGGCGGAGGCTGTCGCGCGGATTATTTGAAATGGCAGGGATATAACTTTTTACAGACTAAAACGGCGGAACGATACAAATCGTTCCGCCGTTTTGCGTTAAATCATATATTCGATGGTATTCTCTGCCGTCAGGCGCGTCCGGTCATTAAACAGGAGAATGGCTTCGCGGGTGTCAATCTCGCCAAGCGCGTAAACCTCATGGGTCTCACGCTCGAAGCAGGGGCGCGGCACAAGCCGATTGTATTCGCACGGGTGGTCGTACACCATCTGCACGCCGTCCGTATCGAGCGGCTGATCAAGATAATACGGGTCGAACACGCGCACCATGTCGTTCTCATCAATGCCGGTGAGCGTCACATAGTGCTCTCCGTCGAAGTGCAGGCGCACCACGGCAGCGCCGCCGCAGCGGAGTGCATCGCGCAGACGGCTGTTCTGCCCGAAATTCACTGCCGGACCGGACAGATACTGCGTGGAGATGTGAAGGCGGCCGATCTTGCCGAAGCCGTTCAGCCAGTTGCTGAGGAACATCATCGCCGCACAGGAGGTGCCGCTTTTACCGCTTACGCCGTCCGAGCCGTAGCAGTCCAGACAGTACAGCATGATGTTGCGGACAGCCTCCGGCGGGATATCCTCACGCTCAAACAGGAATGCGAGCGCGTTGAGCATGGAGGTTGGACCGCAGTCATATTCGGAAAGCTGGTAGCGCAGCGGATTTTTCATAGGGGAACCTTCTTTCGTGTGGCGTATTCCTACCGGATTACTATATAATAGTAAGGTCAATGCCGATCAATGTCAATACAAATTTGCGGAAAGCGCATATTCATGGTATGATAAGTATGCTTCCCGCCAAAGATAGGGTGGGAAGGAGTGAATTGGCATTGCTAAAACTGATTCATGCGAGTAAAATATATGCTAAGAACGGCATTTGTGCGCTCAATGCGGTCGATCTGACCGTGCAGGACGGTGACTACATTTCGGTGACCGGCGCATCCGGCTCGGGCAAAAGCACACTCATGCACATTCTGGGTCTGCTGGACAGCCTGACCGAAGGCGAATACCTGCTCGACGGAGCAGCGGTTGCACATTTGCCGGCAAAACAGCGGGCGCGTCTGCGCAGTGAGAAGATCGGATTTGTGTTTCAGCAGTTCCGGCTGCTGACGGGCATGACAGCGCTGGAAAATGTCGCGCTGCCGTTGGCGCTGCAGGGCATTCCGCGGGATGAGCGGAGCGAACGCGCACTGGCGGTTCTGGAGCGCGTTGGCCTGTCTGATCGGGCGAATCACCGGCCGCACCAGCTTTCCGGCGGACAGCAGCAGCGGGTGGCAATCGCACGGGCGGTCGTGACAGAACCGTGCGTGATTCTGGCGGATGAGCCGACCGCAGGACTGGATCCTGCCGCAGCAGACAGCGTGCTGGCGCTGTTTGACCGGCTGCACCGGGACGGGCACACGCTGGTGCTCATCACGCATGATGAGCGGGCGGCGGAGCGCGCCGCAAGGAGGCTGTTTTTGGAAAACGGGCACCTTTTTACAGCGAAACAGAACTGAGATTTGCAAATCCGTTTTGGGAAAACGAGAACGTGCCGCACGCGCGGCGGGCGCACAAGAGGGATAGACACCTACGGTTTCTACCCCTCTTGTGAATCACCCCGTTTCCCTTTGGTGCGGCTTCGCGAACGGGCCTGACGGCCCTACTTCATAGGTAACTCGCATAAAGGAACGGGTATCGGCTGACGTTTTCCGCGTTGTCGCGGCGTAATCGCGGCAGATTGCACGGGTTTTGCGGTCTGATGATTTGCTGAGTGCATGGGCGGCGTATCAGCGACCGCCCAAGTTGTTCGGTCGGTGGCTGGATTGTACCTCGCCGCACGGAACGTACGAAAATCAGTACACTTGTTACGCTTAAGCCTGCACGCAAAATAAAAATTACTAACTACTAATTACTAATTCCTAATTTGAAAGAAGGAGGAAACGAAAATGGATCGTCGGGACAAAACAAACTACTACCTCGATATGGCGCAGGTCGCGCTCGAGCGCGGCACCTGTCTGCGCCGCAACTTCGGCGCGGTCATCGTCAAGAACGATGTCATCGTATCCACCGGCTACAACGGTGCGCCGCGCGGCCGCGCGAACTGCATCGACATCGGCACCTGCATCCGCCAGAAGATGGGCATTCCGCGCGGAGAACGCTACGAGTTCTGCCGCTCGGTGCACGCGGAGATGAACGCCATCATCGCCGCACCGCGCGACCAGATGATCGGCGCAACGCTGTATCTGGTCGGCCGCGATATGTCCACGGGCGAGATCATGGCGGATGCAAACTCCTGCACAATGTGCAAGCGCCTTATCATCAACGCGGGCATCGAAAAGGTGGTCATCCGCCGCGATGCCGATACATACGACACCGTAAACGTGCACGACTGGGTGGAGAACGATGACACCCTCGGCAGCAGCATGGCATACTAAACAGACACCGGAGAGAGAAAAACTATGTCAGTATTCGATATTTTTAAGAAGTTGGATGAAGAAAAAGCCGCAAAAGCGGCGCAGCCCATCGAGTGGATCGTGGTCGGTCTGGGCAATCCGGGCGCAAAGTATAACAATACCCGCCACAATGCAGGATTCCGTGCGCTCGAGGGCTACTGCGCCCGCAGCGGCCAGAAGATCGACCGCATGAAGTTCAAGGCACTGGCGGGTGAGGGTATGCTCGGCGGCAAGCGCGTGCTGTTCCTCAAGCCGCAGACCTTTATGAACCTGTCCGGCGAGGCAGTTCGTGACGCGGCCTCATTCTACAAGATCCCGCCGGAGCACGTTATCGTGCTGTCGGACGATGTATCGCTCGACGTGGGAACGCTGCGCGTGCGCGCAAAAGGCTCGGCAGGCGGACAGAACGGCCTGAAAAACATTATCTATCATCTGAACAGCGAGGACTTCCCGCGCGTGAAGATCGGCGTCGGCAAAAAGCCGCGTCCGGATTACGATCTGGCGGCGTGGGTGCTCGGCAAGTTCCCGGCAGAGGATCAGAAGGCTATCGACAAGGCGTGCGAGGACGCGGTGAACGCGGCTGCCTGCATCATCGCGGAGGACTGTGCCGCTGCCGCGCAGAAATTCAACGGAAAACGCATCTAAGGAGTTGGTTTTGATGAAAACCGCAGTAGCATATTACTCGCTCGGCGGCACAACGCGGTCGTACGCCCGCGCGGAAGCCAAGGCGCGGAACGCCGATTTGATCGAGCTTACGCCGAAAACGCCTTACAACCGATTCACCGCGTTTGTGCGCGGCTGTTTGGAGGCTGTCAAGCAGAAGGCGGTCGCGCTGGACGGCATGCCGCTGTTTGTCGGCTATGACAGAGTGGTGCTGATGGCGCCGGTCTGGGCGGGCTATCCCGCGCCGCCGTTCAACAGCGCGGTCGAGCTGCTGCCGCCCGGTACGGAGGTCGAAGTAATACTGGTTTCCGGCAGCGGAAACAGTGAAAAGAGCAGGGCGAAGGTGCGTCTGCAGATCAAAAAACGCGGCTGTACGCTCACGGCGCAGCGTGACATCCGGGCCAGCCGATGAGCGGAAAGGATATGCGATGAAAGGATATACCTATGTGCTCCGCTGTGCGGATGATACGCTGTACTGCGGCTGGACGAACGATCTGACGGCTCGACTGGCGGCGCACAACAGCGGAAAAGGTGCGAAATACACGCGCGGACGCGGCCCGGTGACGCTGGTGTACAGCGAAATGTTCGACACGCAGAGCGAGGCCATGCAGCGCGAAGCGGCAATTAAAAAGCTCACGCGGCCGCAGAAGCAGGCGCTGATTGACAGTCAGAACGGCGGAGAACTGCTCACTGTTTACGATGCAGACGGACGCGCCTGCGGAGAACGCCCGCGGGCCGTCGTGCATGCGCAGGGGCTGTCCCACCATGTGTGCCACCTGTGGGTGGTCGGCGAGCGGAATGGCGTGTGCGGTCTGTGGCTGCAGCAGCGGCAGTTTGACCGGCCTTTATTTCCGGGCGGCTTTGATCTGACCTCGACCGGACATATTGACCCGGGTGAAACGCCGCTGACAGGCGTGCTGCGCGAAGCACGGGAGGAGAGCGGACTGCATCTGGCAGCAGCCGACTTGATCGACGGCGGCAGTTATCGTCAGCGCTACTCGCGCGGCGAAGGCGGCTTTGATGATGAGCTGGCGTATACATTTCTGACGCGTATCGACGGCATTCCGCCGTTCCGGCCCGGCCCGGAGGTCGCGGAGATGCTGTTCGTGCCGCTGGCGGACTTTGCCGCCGCACAGGAGCAGGGCGCAGCACTCACCGGTCTGACACCGGACGGACGCACGATGGAGATGCCGAACGAATCCCTTTGCTGTCTGCACACTGAGGAGTGGCAGGGCGCGAAACCGCGTATCGAAGCACTTTTTGACTGAAAAGAACAGCCGCCTTCCACTTGACAAGGGGAGGCGGCTGCCCTATAATATCGACATTCATCAATATAGAACCCGGAATCCGCTGTAAAGCAGCGGATTTTTGCATTTACTTGACATTTTTCAAAACAAAAAGCTGTCCGAAAGGACAGCTTCTACTTTACTTGCTGAGTGCGCCGATGATGATATTGACGATCAGACTGATCGCGGCTGCGATCGCGTAGATCGTGCTTTGCTGACGGCACGCCTTTGCCTTGGGATCATCCTGCTTGTCCTCCTGCTCACTGCGTCCGCAGATCATGCCGTAGCGGATCTGCTGCAGGACTGTCAGCGCGGCGAACGCGGCAAACAGCAGCAGGAGCAGTCGCTGAACCGTCTGCATCTTAGTGGATGAGGTTCAGGACGATTGCAATGATGACGAAAACAACGCCGACAATCGAGGTCAGACGAGCAAAGATACGGTCGGATGCGCTTGCCTTGCCGGAGCCGTAGAAGGTGTCTGCGGAGCCGGATACAGCACCCAGACCCTGCTGTGCACCATGCTGGAGCAGAACAACAACGATCAGGAACAGGCTTGCAACGATCATGATGACCGAGAGAGCGATTTGTGCGGTAGTCATAGGTAATTTCCTCCACTGCTTTTCATTTTTCTTATCGCGCATAACGAGACTATGCGCGCAATATGCGTACATGATACTATATCATATTAAATGTACTTTTTCAAGAGGTTTTCCGTATTTTCATCCGGGAATTTGTCTCAGACAAGCGGCTGGAGAATGTTTTTCAGCGAATCGCCCATGCGGTTGGTGTGCACCTTGTGCGTATCAAGATCCACGACCGCCAGACGGATGGACGACCAGCCGTGCTTGCCACTCTGGTATTTGCGCTCGTCGGACAGCTTTTTCAGCTTTTTGAGCACGGATTTGTCAGTCTCGCCGGCGGCAAGAATGACCGAAAGCAGCGAAAAATCGTGGTTTTCGTCCGGCTTTACCAGCTCGGCGCTGACCTGCTGCGCGTACTTCCACCAGTCGTCAAGCGTCTGCTCATCGAGCGAGGGCACGGCGAACAGCAGACGATATTCGTGCGCGTGGCTCGTGCCGCCGGTCGGCATCAGACCGAGAATTTTGCGGGGCGTGCGGGAGTTGAAAACGCTCAGCAGCGCCGCCATTCGGCCGGAAACCTGCACGTTCTGCTGGGAACGGAAATGCGGATCCTGCCCGTTCAGCAGCTTGTCGCGCAAGGCAACAAATTCAGTAGAAAAGTCCATAAACAGCCTCGCTTTTTACAGATCAGCGGGATAATCGCCGTTTTCCGTCATAGCTGCAACGGCAGCGCAGATAGTCGGCTTGTCCTCGCGGTAGGTGACGCCGTACCAGCGGGAATCCGTGGTGAGTACCTTTGCGGTCGCCTTTCCGTCCTTGATGAGCGCGTCCACCGCGAACGGCAGATAATACTCCGCCTTCATCGGATTGTTCGGCAGCTTGCCTGCGAAAAACTCACGAAGGCCGTCATCAAGCGAGGGCAGGAAGGAAGGGGTGAATCCCCAGAGATTGAGCGACACCGGCGTGCCGGGCGCAATCTCACCGGCGGGTGCATCGCCGTCCGCATCGTAGCGGATGACGCCGTCCGCATCGCGGTGAATGGCGGTGCGCTCGATGATATGTGCGAGCAGACCGTTTTCGTCTGCGGTGCATACGCCGCGGGAGACCGTGCCGTTTTCGGTGAGCGTGTTCTCGACCTGATAGCCGACCATGCAGTAGCGGAATTTGTCGTCATCCTGCGCGGAAGCGAGGTAATCATACATTTTGCGGAATGCATCTGCGCCGTAGAAGTCATCCGCGTTGATAACGGCGATCGGGCAGCCGGCAGTCAGCTCCTTTGCACACCACACGGCATGCGCGGTGCCGAGCGGCTTCTCACGGCCTTCCGGTGCGGTCAGGCCGTCCGGCAGATTGTCGAGCGTTTGATAAGCATAGTCCACCTGCATGAAGCGGCGCGCCTTTTTGCCGATGGCGTCCTCGAATGCCTCGTGCAGCTCGGGACGGATGATGAATACCACGCGGTCAAAGCCTGCACGGTGTGCATCGTAGATGGAATAATCGAGCAGAATCTGTCCGTTCGGACCGATCGGGTCGATCTGCTTGAGTCCGCCGTAGCGCGAGCCCATACCTGCTGCCATGATCACCAAAACCGGATTTGCCATAGTCTATATCCTCCTAAAGAACCTTATCTATTTATACAAATAAAGCATTTCATTCATGTTTTTCATACTCTCAAACGGGAATACTCCTTTATTATACAAGAGCGTATCATAAAACACAAGATGTTTGCGGTGCGGGTCTGCTTTTTTGTCGAAAAGCATGAAAATCCAAATGGGGTTCGGGTGATGATTGCAAAGTGTCGGGAAAACTGCTAAAATAAAAACCGTATACGTATAGAGAATTTTATTATTAAAACCATATTGTTATAGAGAGGAATATGTTTCGATGCGCAAAACGAAGATTATCTGCACGCTTGGTCCCGCAACTGATGCTGTACTGCCCGAGATGATCAAGGCAGGCATGAATGTTGCCCGTATGAACTTCAGCCACGGCTCTCATGAGGAGCACAAGGCTCGCATGGACGCCGTTAAGGCAGCCCGCAAGGAGCTTGGCATGCCGGTCGGCATTATGCTGGATACCAAGGGTCCGGAGATCCGTACCAAGACCTATAAGGACGGCAAGATCGAGATTGTTGAGGGTCAGGAGTTTACGCTGACCACCCGCGATATCGAGGGTGACAACACCATCGTTTCCATCACCTACGAGGGCCTGCCGAACGACGTTCAGCCGGGCACCCGCATCCTGATCGACGACGGTCTGGTTGCATTCGAGGTCGAGGAGATCAAGAACGGCACCGACATTGTGTGCAAGGCGCTCAACGGCGGCCCGCTCTCCAACCGCAAGTCCATCAACGTACCGGGCATCAAGCTGAACATGAAGTTTGTTTCCGATAAGGACCGTGAGGATATTGAGTTCGGTCTGTCTCAGGACATCGACTTTATCGCTGCTTCCTTCACCCGTTCCGCACAGGACGTTCGCGACATCAAGGAGATCCTCAAGGCACACGGCAAGGAAGATGTTGAGATCATCTGCAAGATCGAGAACATGGAAGGCGTAAACAACGTACAGGAGATTCTCGACGAGGCAAACGGCATCATGGTAGCCCGCGGCGACCTTGGCGTTGAGGTTCCGTTTGAGGAGCTGCCGGAGATCCAGAAGTCCATCATCAAGACCTGCATTTCCCGCGGCAAGCGCGTTGTAACCGCTACCCAGATGCTCGAGTCCATGGCTAAGAACCCGCGCCCGACCCGTGCAGAGGTTTCCGACGTTGCAAACGCTGTTTACGACGGCACCTCCGCTATCATGCTGTCCGGTGAGACCTCTGTCGGCAAGTATCCGGTAGAGACCGTTCGCACCATGAGCCGCATCGCAGAGAACGCAGAGAAGACCATCCACTACGACCGCCGCCGTGTAACCCGTCTCGAGTTCCAGAACATGAATGTAGACGGCGACATGAAGACGCTGGCAATCTCGCACGCAACCTGCTCTACCTCCGCTGATCTGGGCGTTAAGGGCATTGTAGCGTTCACCGAGTCCGGTTCTACCGCTCGCGCTGTATCCACCTACCGTCCGGGCGCGCCGATCATCGCCGCTACCCCGAGCGAAAAGACCTTTAACCGCCTGACCATGTCCTGGGGCGTAAAGCCGATTCTGGTTGAAAAGCGCCCGCAGTCCGGCACTGAGCTGTACCATCTGTCCGAGAAGGCAGCGGTAACTGCGCTCGATCTGCGCGTTGGCGACGTTATCACCATCACCGCAGGTATGCCGGTAGGCGAGGTTTACTACACCAATACCCTGCGTGTACACGAACTGACCGAGAAGTCTTTCGAGGACTAACACTATGTCTTTCAAACGCTTGCAGCGTGCATTGTTCCGCACGATGGCCGCTGTTGTGGCGCTGGCAATCCTGTTCTGCATCGGACTGTACGGCTACCGCACGATGTTCGGCTATACCTATGACTCTTCGCTGTCCGATGAAGATCTGGCGGCGAGCGTCACAGCGGACGAAAATATTACGAATATTGCATTGTTCGGTCTGGATACCCGCGAGGGCGACAAGCAGAGCCATTCGGACTGCATGATGATCGTCACCGTGGACAACACGCGCGGCAAGATCAAGCTCATCAGCCTGATGCGCGATTCTCTGGTAGATATCGACGGCTACGGTGAGGACAAGCTGAATGCGGCGTATTTCCGCGGCGGTCCCAGTCTGGCTATCCGCACCATCAACGAGAATTTCGGCACGGATATCAAGGATTACGTTGCCGTAGACTTCGAGCAGCTGGTGCAGATCGTAGACGCGATCGGCGGCGTGGACATCGACGTGCAGAACGATAACGAGCTGAAGGAGCTCAACCGTGTCATCAAGGACTACGGCGCAGAGCGGGGCAAGGAGTTCTCCGGCGTGGAGAAGACCGGCCTGCAGACGCTGGACGGCGTGCAGACGCTGTGCTACGGCCGTATCCGCAAGGGCGACACCGGCGATGACTGGGCACGCGTGGAGCGTCAGAGCGTTGTGCTGAACGCTATCTTCACCAAGCTGCAGAGCGCAAGCGTCACCGAGCTGATCGGCAGCATGCGCAAGCTGGTTCCGTATGTTACGACCTCGCTTTCGCCGACTGATATGGCGTCGCTGATCGTCGGCGCGGTCAAGAACGGCATTCCGACACTTGAGCACACCCGTATTCCGGTGGATGGCGAGTGGAGCTATTCCGGTAATTCCAGCGAGTTTATCACCTACGATCTGGATGTGGCAGCCGACCATATCCACGCATACATCTATGATGACGCGGATATCGGCAGCGGCACGACCGATGATGATACCGGCACGGACAGCAAGTCCGATACGGATACCGGGACGGATACGACCGATTCGTCCAAGAGCACGGATACCAAGTCGAATACCACTGCGGTGGACCCGGAATCCCTTGTGGAGGAAGGCGGCTGGTACGATTCCGACACCGGTGACTATTATGATTGCGATGGTGACCGATACAGTCTGGACGAAAACGGGAATAAGGTGTATTATTAAACTTGTGATCGTTAGAGAACGAAGCAGGGGACATGACGACGATCATGTCCCCTGTTCTTATATGGGAATAAGTGCTATCAGAAATAGAGAGAAAGAGTACAAACAGAAAGCAGGTAAAACCGATGTATGTAAAACGAATTCTCCCGAACGGTGTGCGTCTGATTACCGAACGGATCGACAACATGCGCACGGTGTCGGTCGGCATCTGGGTCGGCAACGGCAGCCGATACGAACCCGCAGAGCTCGGCGGCGTATCGCATTTCATCGAGCACATGATCTTCAAGGGCACGGAAAAACGCTCTGCCCGCCATATTGCAATCGCAATCGATGCATTAGGCGGGCAGGCGAATGCATTCACAGATAAGGAATGCACATGCTACTATATGAAGGTTCTGGACAGCCGGTTGAAAAACGCGGTGGCTCTGCTGGCGGATATGTTCCTGCATTCCCGCTTTGCACAGGAGGATCTGGAGCTGGAGCGCGGTGTCGTTCTCGAGGAGATCGACATGTACGAGGACTCTCCGGAGGATGTTGCCATCGACAAGCTGTTCGAGAACTGCTACAGCGGCTCGGCACTTGGCCGCCCAATCCTCGGCACGGCGGAAACGCTCGAGCCGATGACCTCGGAAACACTGCACAAGTATATGCGCGAATATTACCGTCCGCAGGATACAGTTGTTGCGGTTTCCGGCCATTTTACCGATGAGGATCTCGATTTTATCGAGGAGCTGTTCTCCGAGATGCAGGGCGAGGGCAAAAACGTTATCACACCGGCAGCCTACCAGCCGAGCCTGTTCCTGAGGGACAAGGAGATCGAGCAGAACCACCTGTGCCTGTCCTTCCCGGGCGTATCGCTTGTCAGCGAGGACCGCTTTGCAATGAACCTGCTCAGCTCCATTCTCGGCGGCGGCATGTCGTCTCGCCTGTTCCAGAGCGTGCGCGAGCAGAACGGTCTGTGTTACTCGGTGTACACGTTTACCACACCGCATCTGGATACCGGTCTGCTGTCCATCTACACCGGTCTGGGACAGGAAACCGAGCGCAAGGCGCTCGATCTCATTCTGCGTGAACTCGATGAATTCTGTCAGAACGGCCCGGCGCCGGACGAACTGTCTCGCTGCCGCGAGCAGGCCAAGACCACGCTGCTGATGGGGCTGGAGAATACAGGAAACCGCATGATGACCATCGGCCGCAGTGAACTGCTGCGCGGCGAGGTATCCAAGATCGAGGAAGTGCTCGATTCCTACGACCGCGTGACCGCAGATGATATCCTGAACCTTGCCCGCCGTGTGTTCGACCGCTCGAAGGCTTCTCTGGCCGTTGTCGGACAGCCGGACAGCGAGGATATATACCGCGAACTGCTTCGTTGAATCAGCTCTGCACTTGCTTGCAGAGGTAGGTGATCACATCCCGACGGGTGACAATGCCGCAGAAGATACCGCGTCCGTCCACTACAGGTACAAAATTCTGCGCTGTGACCAGATCGACCATATCCTCCATGCGTGCATCAATGCTTACCGAGCGGTGGTGTACCCGCAGCTCAACCTGACCGACGGTCAGCTGTTCGAGGGTTTCCTTCGGATAATGCAGCACCAGCCGCAGAAAATCACCTTCGGTGATCGTTCCGGCGTATTTACCCTTGGCATCTACCACAGGAATCGCTGTGAAGCCGCTGTGGAGCATGTCGTCAATGGCCTTCTGCACCGGGCAGCTTTCGGTTAAGTAGGAAACCTCTACCTTGGGTTTCAGGAAGAACGAAATATTCATAGTATCGCTCCTTAAAAATTGTAATATAAATCGTAGCAGAGCAGCACCGTGAAGCTGATTCACCGGTGCTGCTTTTGTTACCTCTATTGTACGATAGACAGGAGCGGCGGTCAACTGGAATTTGACATTCCTTACAGATTGTTAACAAATTGCAAAGTTGATATTGTAAAAAATGACGGATAGATAATTCTTATCGTAAGAAATTTAAACGGTATACTTGACTTGTACTCTTTTAACTGCTAAAATGATGAAGTAACAGAAGTACAAAAGTTCTGTGAAAAGTAAAATTTGAACAAAGAAGGGTTTCCCATGAAGAAGAGATTACTCGCAGCGCTGATGGCTGGCGCCATGGCACTCACGATGACTGCCTGCGGCGGCAGCGATGACAGCAATGCAGCCTCCGGCAGCGATTCCGGTTCGGCTGGCAGCTACAAGGTAGGCATCGTTCAGCTGGTTCAGCATGAGGCGCTGGATGCGGCTACGCAGGGTTTCCAGGATAAGCTGAAGGAGCTGGTCGAGGCTGACGGCGGTTCGGTTGAATTTGATTCGCAGAATGCATCCGGCGAGTCCGCAAACTGCACCACGATTGTAAACGGCTTTGTTTCCGAAGGTGTTGACCTGATCATGGCCAATGCTACCGCAGCACTGCAGGCAGCACAGGCCGGCACATCTGATATTCCGATCCTCGGCACTTCGGTAACCGACTACGGCACCGCACTCGGCGTATCCGACTGGACCGGCAAGACCGGCACCAACATCTCCGGTACTACCGATCTTGCACCGCTCGACGGTCAGGCCGACATGCTCAAGGAGCTGTTCCCGGATGCCAAGAACGTAGGTCTGCTGTACTGCTCCGCTGAGCCGAACTCCAAGTACCAGATCGACACCATCAAGCCGCTGCTTGAGAAGCTGGGTTATACCTGCACCGAGTATGCGTTCACCGACTCCAACGACGTTGCTTCCGTAACGCAGAAGGCTGCTGCGGCAAGCGATGTTATGTATATCCCGACCGATAACACCGCTGCTTCCTGCACCGAGGCAATTGCAAACGTTGTTATCCCGGCAAATGTTCCGGTTATCGCAGGCGAGCAGGGCATCTGCAACGGCTGCGGCGTAGCTACCCTGTCGATCGACTACTACGAACTGGGTCAGGCTACCGGTGAGATGGCTTACGAGATCCTCGCCAACGGCGCAAACCCGGGTGATATGGAAGTGCAGTCTGCACCGAACTTCACGAAGATGTACAACAAGACTAACTGTGAGAAGCTGGGCATCACCGTTCCGGATGATTACACGGCAATCGAAGGCTAAAAGCTGAAACTTAAAGCACCGTACTTTATGTACGGTGCTTTTTCATCTGCAGGAGAAATTTTGCGCACGGACGTGCGGTTTTACAGCGAAAATATACGTCGAATTGCCGAAAAATGAGGAAAAGAGCAAATAAAACTTACAATTTGTAGGGAAATGTGCTATAATTATATCAGAAAAAGTGGATGACGGAAACAGAATGAAACGCGATGTGTGAGGAGGCATCTTGATGTATCAGGCAGGAGAGTTCATTGTGTACGGAACCAACAGTGTGTGCCGGGTAGAGTCAATCGGCAAGCCGCCGTTCGAGACCGAGGAGGATAAGCTGTATTATACGCTGGTACCGGTAACGGGCACGGAGACCATCTATATTCCGACGGATTCGCCGGTGTTTACCCGTCCGGTGATCTCCCGCGAAAAAGCAGAGGAACTCATCAACTCTATTCCTGACATCGAAGAGGACCACTTTGTCTGCCACAGCGTCCGCATGGCGAATGAGCATTATCAGGCGGCGCTGCAGAGCCACGACTGCGAGGAGCTTGTGCAGCTGATCAAGACGGTTTACGCCAAGTCGCGCCGGCACGGACGCCGTGTCAGTCAGGTCGATCAGCGCTACCGCAAACGTGCCGAGGAACTGCTTAACAGCGAGCTTTCGGTTGCACTCGGTATTCCGCTCAAGGAAGTTCCGGCGTATATCAATCAGAGGATTGGCAAGCTGGAAAAAAAGACGGCAAAGAAAACTGCAGAATAAATGGAAAAAGAGAGGCTTTGTAGCCTCTCTTTTTCAGTTTGTCAGGAAAACGAAGTTTTCGACAGTCCATTTGTTTAAGGCAATACCGCATAATTGAACAAGAGTGATTTGCGAGTAAATTTTGCGTACTGACGAGGCGCAGTTTTGCGGTA
>PPYF01670350.1_pt1 | contig 47671 bp, 32 predicted proteins | sample 1559871 | NCBI WGS metagenome assembly PPYF01 (sample SAMN08240021, study PRJNA423297) | Human gut metagenome, whole genome shotgun sequencing project.
GGTAAAGAACAGCAGGAAGAAAGAGAGCTTGGAACGAAAGACACACAAGGAAAATATAGGGCATGTGTCAGGAGCCGTACACAAAGGAGAGATAAATAAGGAAGAGGCAAAGGATGTAAAAGAAGAGGAGGTTCCGAGACTGGAAAGGCGGCAAAGGAAATGGGAAGACAGAGGAATTAGGATTGGAACAACAAATTACCGATAGGGGACATTACTTTCATGCAGACCGGACGTCTCCCCTTACACAGGAATTTTGCAAAAAGATCCTTCATCTTTCAGGTTACGGTATAAACCTCTCATAATATTGAAGTTACAAACTGAAGGATGTTTCAGGTATCTTTCAGCCAAGCTCCATTTCATTTGGCGCAGAACCGAAAATCGTTCGCCTGAGATTGAAAAATCATTTGGCTGAGAACTTTTTACCGCTTTCCGCAATGAAAGGAAACTGAAAGATACCTGAAACATCCTTCATTCCGTAATTCATTATAAAATAAAGCCTTACAGTAAATACTGAAAGATGAAAGGGATTTTTTGAAACTCCTGGGGAGGGAAGCGTGAGGGGACATGACGGCATTCCGGAAAGAATGCCTGAATCCTCATATAGCTGCTATTGTTTACAAAAAAACATGAAAATAAGAATGAAAAGAACGGGGAATATGCCCCATATTCCAACATATCCCCCGTCTTTTTATTCAATACAATCAAGACTTATTTCATCACTTTTTTCACTGTGCCACCTTGCTTGATTATATAGATACCTTTTTGCAAACCATTCAGGCTGCTTCCTACCTTTACACCTCCCAAAGTATATACTTCAACCGGAGCGTTGGAAGCATCTGCACCCACACCTGTAACAGAAGAGCCGCCTTTCTCCATATATAGCGACGGCAAAAGTCCTTGTTCATCAGGATATACACCGAAACTCGTGTATTGAGTAGAATATTGAACCCACTTGTTCATTTCCACATTCGTAATCGTGGCCAAACCATCTGCCGCGATACTAATATTCCAAATGTAACCGCTCTCAGGCTGTTCGCTACTTACATTAAAGCTGTTGAATGTACCTGTCATGTACAAATAACGCCCGTACGAATCCTGAATGGTATAGCCTCCATCTACCGCCGTAATCGTAAACGAGTTAGACTCTTCCGTACTTATTTCATCATTAGAAACAGTAATATCCCCGACATATAAATAACCATGACTACTCGATTCGGCTATATTCTGAGCCACATGATATTTCTCACCGTCCGATACGACCAACGCATAACGTTTGCCGCTCGTTATAGTTGTGGCTTTGGCGAAGCTTACCATAGGCACAGGTTCCGGACTTTCACCATCCCCTAATACATAATCAGATACATTTTTTACGCCACAAACTCCGAAATAAGCTTCCATGCTACCTAACAGATTAACTTGTTTACCCAAATTCTCCGGATTATCTTTCAGATTCAGTGCCGTACGAACATCACCTTGCGGCAACTGCACTACCACACATTGAGTATAGTCTTTTTCATTAACATCACCAGCAATCAACATATTGCTTACAGAAACATCCTCACCATCTGCACCAAAAATAGCAGATTTTTCATTAATACTCTGCCCAATTACATAACCTACAATATAACCTTTAACCCAAGCCTCTCTGTTGGGATTCTCCAAAAGGAGCGCATCAGAAATAGTGTAAGGAACCTCTTTTGTTCCTTTTCCGGTCAATTGAACAGCCCTTCCTGTAATAGGAATCGCCACAGATTCCTTCAATCCTCCACCGGAAATTATCAAAGTGCCTGTATAATCACCAGAAGACACCGGTGCAAAAAGGACTTCCAATTCAGCATTAGCTGCGTCGTCTTTAGAAATTGTCGTCGTAGCACAAGAAAAAGCTTTCCCCTCAACAGCAATAGTTAAATCACCAGTCAAATTAGAACCAGAAATAGCTACTTTTTGAGCCAATTCAGTCCCAACCCCAATAGTACCAAAAGCTACAGCACCGGGAGCTGACACAGATGCATCCGGAGTCTCACCCGCTGCAAGTTTTGTCACTTCAATGTCATCCAAGAAAAAACGTCCCTTCGATTCTACTGAAGAAGAAAATGTAATTTTTGAAGTTGTTGTTCCTTTTATTTCCAAAGAAAACTCTTTCATATTGGCTGCATAAGGAGCCGGACCATTCTCCAAATCAGTAATTTCTACAGCCTCTTGTTCATCGACCTGTACCTTTAGGCTTGTAGCATCTTTACTCCATGCACATGCCTTGAACTTCAATGTATATGTAGCCGAGGCATCAGACAGATCAATAGAAGGTGTAACAAGGATACCACCTTTTTTACTGGCACCGAATTTAGCATTACCCTCACCGGCATAGCCGTTTACACAACTCCAACCCGTAGTGAGTGTATAAGGATCCATTCCATCATCCATCTTGGTTCCCGGGTTATCAGGATCCTTTGATGTACACTTACTGAAATCCTCACTCAAAATCACTTGTTGGGCGGCTGCTTGTCCTGCTACAAACAACAAGGCCAACAACATCCAACTTTTTAATGAAGTAAAACTAGTCATACGCTTATGTTTTTAATAAGTTAATAAATAAGTATGAACAAATATATGCAATATATTCCGTAACGGATAAATCCTTCCGCTAAAAAGAGTGAAAAAGGGAATAAAAAAATAAGGGAAAACACAAAGTGTAACACAAATGACGTATCATGAGCAAAAAACAAGAAAAAGGGAGATTCACATCAGCAAATCTCCCTCCCTTTTTACCTTAAAAACCAACTATACCTGACTGGAATTACCAGTCGGCCTCTCTCTCAAATCCATTTTGCGGAAAACCGTTTGGCTCCCCAAACAAACGGCCTCCGCCCTTCCCCATACTCTGCCTGCCTCCGTTACGAGCATTCATTTTTCTCACCGGAACAAAGATTTTCATCAACTGTTTGGCAGACATCGTTTTAGAAAAGACTTCATAGTACTTTTTATCCACTTCAAGCGTGTTGTACGCATCTACAATTTGCTGTGCCTTGCGGTCAAACTCCGTTTTTATGCGCTCTGCTGCTTCCTCCTCCGTCAACTCGGATTCTTTTTTCCCTCCCAAGTCTGCCGGAAATGGAGACGTCTTACGATGTAACATCAAATCCTGCTGGTAATTTTTATAAGTAACCAGAAACTCCGAACGTGCATCTCCTTTCAGTTCCAATTCATCAGCTAATCTTTCTGCACGTTTTTCCATCATCTGTTCCCGTCGCATGTCACTCTTACGGTCTTTCCCGTCCTGCGCCATTGCTATCTCCGAACAAACCAGACAGATCACATAAAATCCCAATAAAACGATCTTTCTCATTGTATCCTTGTATAATAGTCGATTACTCCTCCTATTATAAAGACACATTCAAACCCAAAAGGTTTAACGCATTATCTCACCGTAATGTGAAAACAGCCCTGTTTCACTTCATATTTCACATAACAAAGCTCTTGCTCCCGCAAATCACGCAACACTTCCGACAAAACCCATTTCAGCGAATCGTTTCTTACGGAACGACGTTCCGGCCCCTCGGGATGGCTAACCGTATTATAGCGATTATAACAAATGTCAAACGTTGTCCCGAAACGATGACAACTCTCTTCGGAAGCGTTGCAATTAAAACGTCTCAATCTCCGCACATCGTTCTCCGTACGCAGAACGGAAGTTACAATTAACGTATGCAACGGAATATCTTTGATAGCTAAAGAGTCCAAAAAGTTCCGGCTGATTTTTTGCAGAAGGTCACTGGCCCGAGGCACCAAATAAGGAATGGAATAAGACATCTGCTTGTCCATCGTATAATAAGGATTGCTGCCTACATAAACCAGTTCATCCTTTCTCAGTTCTGCTTCTTCCCGATCCTCCACCGGAGAAACGCCCCATTTTCGAGCCGCTACAATATGTACATCCTGCAAGTCTGGAAACGTACGTCCGAACCCGGGTACACTATAGATTTTACTCTTCAACGGCCGACCGTCCGCCTCCTTGAAAACCGGCATGGAATAAGGAGTATGCAACCCCGTTTTCCTGACAGCATCAATAGACTCCGTTTTCGAAGCAGAAACGACAGTCTGCACTGAAGAATCAAGCGGAACAGACGAAACACCAACTGTTTCACCCACCACTGCCGGATTGGCACAGCGCACTACGCCCAACACACAGACGGTCAAGCCCGCCATTCCCAAAAATATATCTCTCTTGAGTTTTCTCAACGTTTTCTTTATTTTGCAGCACAAAGATACGGAAAACGTGGCGAATTCAAAACTTAATGCTTAAATTTGCGGCAAAATTAAGCGAATGATAGAAAAGCATATCGTACTGGAAGACGTGGACCCTGTTGTTTTCTACGGGGTAAACAACACCAACATACAAATGATCAAGGCGCTCTATCCCAAATTGCGCATCGTGGCTCGCGGCAATATCATCAAAGTAATGGGCGACGAAGAGGAGATGTGTGCTTTTGAAGAAAACATCATGGCCATCGAACAGCACTGTGTCAAATACAACAGCCTGAAAGAGGAAGACATATTGGCCATCATCAAAGGCAAAAAGACCCCGAAAGAAAGTGCAGAAGGTGTCATTGTATACAGCGTCAACGGCAAACCTATCACCGCCCGTAGCGAGAACCAGCAAAAATTGGTCAAAGCATACGAAAACAACGATATGATTTTTGCCATCGGACCTGCCGGTTCAGGCAAGACCTACACCAGTATCGCATTAGCGGTAAGGGCTTTAAAGAACAAGGAAATACGCAAAATCATCTTAAGCCGTCCCGCCGTGGAAGCCGGTGAAAAACTGGGTTTCCTGCCGGGTGACATGAAGGACAAGATAGACCCTTACCTGCAACCGCTTTATGATGCCTTGCAGGACATGATTCCTACCATGAAGTTACAAGAAATGATGGAACAAAACGTCATCCAGATCGCTCCCTTGGCTTTCATGCGCGGCCGCACCCTCAATGACGCGGTGGTCATATTGGACGAAGCACAGAACACGACCACGGCACAAATCAAAATGTTCCTGACGCGTATGGGAATGAACACCAAAATGATTGTTACCGGAGACATGACGCAAATAGACCTCCCGTCGTCCCAACGTTCAGGATTGGTCGAAGCCACTTCCATACTGAAAGGTGTGGAGGGTATCGCTTTTATAGAGATGAACAAAAAAGACATCGTGCGCCACAAACTGGTAACCCGTATCGTGGAAGCTTACGAAAAGCATGACAAGAAGGCTGCCGCCGCACGTAAGCGCAATACAGCCAAACCGGTATCCGAGGAATCATTCGTCATCACAGACTTGACAAGCTTAGGCGACAACTGACCACAAACAGAATTTCAACTTCAAAAAGAAAACAGATATGAAAGCTTTAACTCACACTGATTTTAACTTCCCGGGACAAAAAAGCGTATATCACGGAAAAGTACGCGACGTGTACAACATCAACGACGAACTGATGGTCATGGTGGCCACCGACCGTATTTCGGCATTCGACGTGATCCTGCCCAAGGGAATCCCCTTCAAAGGGCAAGTGCTGAACCAGATTGCAGCCACTTTCCTCGATGCCACGAGCGACATCGTACCCAACTGGAAGCTGGCCACTCCGGACCCGATGGTGACCGTGGGACTGAAATGCGAAGGCTTCCGCGTGGAAATGATTATCCGTGGGTATTTGACCGGCTCCGCATGGCGTGAGTATCAAAACGGTTGCCGCGAACTCTGCGGCGTGAAGTTGCCCGAAGGCATGAAAGAAAACCAGAAGTTCCCTACCCCGATCATTACTCCTACCACGAAAGCCGATGCCGGACACGATGAAAACATATCTAAGGAAGAAATCATCGCCCAAGGACTCGTAAACAAGGAAGACTACGAACTGATGGAAAAATATACCTACGCCCTCTTCGCCCGCGGCACGGAAATGGCTGCGAAAAAGGGACTGATATTGGTGGATACCAAGTATGAGTTCGGCAAGAAAGACGGTAAAGTCTATCTCATCGACGAAATCCATACACCCGACTCCAGCCGTTACTTCTACGCAGACGGGTACCAGGAAAAGTTTGAAAAAGGCGAACCCCAGAAGCAACTTTCCAAGGAATTCGTACGCCAATGGCTCATCGACCACAACTTCATGGGCAAGGAAGGCCAGCAAGTGCCGGAAATGACGGACGAATACGTGAACAGCGTGTCCGACCGCTATATCGAGCTGTACGAGCATATCGTGGGACAGAAGTTCAACAAGGCCGACAACCATGACGATTTGGCCGCACGCATCGAAAAGAACGTCACCGAATACTTGAACCAGAAATAAGAACCGGGGCGTGTACGAACAAGAAAAGATAAAGCCCTACAAGGACGAAGGCCATAAGCGTGAACAAGTGGAACGCATGTTCGACCGCATCGCTCATTCCTACGACCGGTTGAACCATTTCCTTTCATGGGGCATCGACAAGAGTTGGCGGCGCACGGCCGTCGACTCTTTGTCGCCCTTTCACCCCTGCCGAATCTTAGATGTCGCTACGGGGACAGGCGATTTTGCCATTTTGTCTGCCCGGAGGCTTTCTCCGCAATCCATTACGGGAGTAGACATTTCCGAAGGCATGATGCAAATAGGACGGCAAAAAGTGAAAGCGTTGCATTTGGACGGAATCATCCGCTTCCAGCATGAGGACTGTGAAGCGTTGTCTTTTGCCGACGACACGTTCGATGCCGTGACCGTAGCCTATGGCGTACGCAATTTCGAACATCTGGACCAAGGACTACGGGAAATGTGCAGGGTGCTGAAACCGGGCGGACATCTGTTAATCATTGAACTGAGTTCTCCCCACCGTTTCCCCATGAAACAACTTTTCTCTGTTTACGCCAAAATCGTCATGCCGCTGATTGGTCGGCTGATTTCCAAGGATCATAGTGCCTACTCTTACCTACCGGCCACGATGGCCGCTTTCCCGCAGGGAGAGGTCATGCAGGGCATACTCCGGAAAGCCGGTTTCGGCGACGTGTGTTTCAAACGTTTTACTTTCGGCATCAGCACGATGTATCTTGCCACCAAATAAGCATTCACATCATGGATAAATACGGTTTAGTCGGCTATCCTTTAGGACATTCGTTCTCGCGTGACTTTTTCAATGAAAAATTCAAGAACGAAGGGATTGACGCCGAATATGTCAATTTTGAGATTCCCTCTATCGAACGCTTTCCGGAAATCATTACGGAAAACGCAAATCTGTGCGGACTCAACGTGACCATCCCCTACAAAGAAAAAATCATTCCATACATGAACGAGTTGAGCGAGGAAGCCCGCCATATCGGCGCCGTCAACGTCGTACGAATCGGGATGCGGAAAGGAAAACCGTATCTGAAGGGTTTCAACTCGGATGTCATCGGATTCACCCGCTCGATAGAACCGTTATTGGAACCGATACACCGGAAAGCCTTAATATTAGGTACTGGAGGGGCTTCTAAAGCTGTCCGCTACGGACTTCACCGCTTGGGCATCGAAACCCGCTTTGTCAGCCGTAACCCGAAAGAGGATTCGCTGACATACCCACAACTCACACCGGAAATCATGGACGAATATAAAGTGATTGTAAACTGTACCCCGGTGGGGATGTATCCTCATACGGAAGAGTGTCCGGCACTCCCTTATACGGCTATCGGACGCAACCACCTGTTGTACGATTTGGTTTACAATCCGGAAGAAACCCTCTTTCTCAGAAAAGGACGGAAACAAGGGACTATCACCAAAAACGGTTTGGAGATGCTGATTCTCCAAGCATACGCCGGATGGGAATTCTGGCATAGCGAAGACTGACGATATGCACAAGGAAAAGAACAAGTTCAAACGGATTCTCTGGATCGTGCTCACCCTATTAGTACTCACACTGACGGGGAGCACGCTATACCTGCAATGGTATGCGTTGGAGGCCGGTGGCAACGAACGGGGAAAGAATCTCGAAACGTCATACGCTTTCATGTATGAGCACTACCCTTTCCTTTCGCACTGGGTAGACAGCCTGCAACGAGAAAACGCCTTGCGGGACACGTTTATCCTTGCCGAAGACGGAGTAAGGCTGCACGCCCTTTACCTTTATGCAGACACCCTGACGGCTCATACAGCCGTAGCCGTGCACGGCTATACTGATAATGCCGTGCGTATGCTGCACATCGCTTACTTATACAATCACGACCTGCATTACAACGTATTGCTCCCCGACCTCCGCTTTGCCGGACAAAGCGAAGGCGACCACATCCAAATGGGATGGAAAGACCGTCTCGACGTGTTGCGCTGGATGGAAACGGCCAACGAACTGTTTGCTCCGGAAGGTTCCCAGACCCGCATGGTGGTACACGGCATCTCCATGGGAGCGGCTACGACCGTATGCGTGAGCGGCGAACCCCAACCGCCTTTCGTGAACTGCTTTGTGGAAGACTGCGGTTATACCAGCGTGTGGGATGAATACGCAGGAGAACTGAAAAACCAATTCGGCCTGCCCGCTTTTCCTTTGCTCCATCTGGCCAGTTGGGCTACACGCCTGCGTTACGGTTGGGATTTCCGGGAAGCCTCGCCACTGGAACAAGTAAAAAAATGCCGGCTTCCCATGTTGTTCATTCACGGTACGGAAGACACGTTCGTACCGACTTGGATGGGCGACAGCCTGTATGCCGCCAAAACGGGCATCAAAGAGATATGGCACGTAGAAGGCGCAACACATGCCGATTCTTATCTAAAATATGCTAAAGAATATACAGAAATCGTCAAAAGTTTCGTCGAACGATATAATATTCCAAAAGATATGAATAACTTGCCAAGCCAGTAAACAAAGTGTGTCATGAAGAAAGCTTTTTGTCTGTTCCTCTTATTCTTTGTATGCCGGAGCGTACAACTCCTGTATGCCGGCACGTATACGGTGGACAACCTGCCTATGGTTTATTTGCAGGACAAGACCAAGCATGTGGTCAATCCCGACGGAATCCTTTCCGCACAGACCGTACAGCAAATGGACAGCCTGCTATATCGGTTGGAAACGGAGAAGGGCGTACAGTCCGTGGTAGCCGTAGTGGAACGTATCGAAGGAGGAGAATGCTATGATTTCGCCATTACACTGGGTAACAAACTCGGGGTGGGCAACCGGCAAAACACGGGTCTCATCATCTTGCTTTCCACACAAGACCGCTGTTACCAGATATTGACCGGAGAAGGGTTGGAGGGCACGCTGCCCGATGCCATCTGCCGCCGGATAGAAAACCGGCGAATGGTGCCTTACCTGAAAACAGGAGACTGGGATGCCGCCATGCTGCAAACAGTGTCTGCCGTCTGTAGTGTAATCCATGGCGACGACAGTCTGCTCCACGACGGGTCGGGGCAACCGACCGGCACAAAGGGATATGGTTTGATGTGGCTCGCCTTGGCCATTGTCACGGGCGGGTTCCTGATTTCCATTTATTCCAACCGCAAACGGAACACATGTCCCCGATGCGGACATAGCCCCATGCACCGCACGAATTCCCAAGTCCGGGTTGACCGGTTCCAAGGCATAGAACATCACACGGTCTATTACCGCTGCCCGAAATGCGGGCATACCGTATCCCGTTCCCATGACGAACCGTTCGACAACGGCACCGGCTTTGGCGGTTTCCCTCCCGTGGCAGGACCGTTCCATCGCGGGTTCGGAGGCGGAGGTTTCGGAGGCGGTTTCAGCGGCGGAAGCTTCGGGGGAGGCAGTTTCGGAGGCGGAGGAGCCGGTGGCAAGTTCTGACCGACACACAGATTTCGAATCAAACACCTATTTTATATATAAGGAAGACAATGAAAACAAAGAAATGGATGACCGCCGCCATAGCCATGGTGTGCATGGTTCTTTTAAACAGTTGTTCATACAACAAGATGGTAGAGAAAGACGAAGCTGTGTCTACAGCCTGGAGTAACGTGGAAACGCAATACCAACGCCGGGCCGACCTGATTCCGAACCTGGTGAGTACCGTAAAAGGCTATGCCACGCACGAAAGCAGCACGTTGGAAGCCGTGGTAGCCGCCCGTAGCAAAGCCACTCAAATCACCGTGGACCCGGCGAACCTGACCGCAGAAAAGTTGGCCGAATATCAGAAAGCCCAAGGTGCCGTGAGTTCCGCCCTCGGAAAACTGCTGGCCGTGACGGAAAACTATCCGCAACTCCGTGCCAACGAGAATTTCTCGGAACTGCAAGCCCAGTTGGAAGGTACGGAAAACCGCATCACCGAAGCCCGTAAACGTTACAACGAGGCCGTACAAGACTACAACGTCCTGATACGCAAGTTTCCCAACAACTTATTCGCCGGGATGTTCGGATTCAGCAAAAAGGAAAAGTTCGAGGCATCCTCCGGTGCATCGGAAGCCCCGAAAGTAGAGTTTTAATGACAGACAATCATTCAAAAACATATAGTGATATGAGTAACCAACGTTACATGATGCGCGGCGTGTCGGCAGCCAAAGAGGACGTACACAACGCCATCAAGAACATCGATAAGGGTATCTTCCCGCAGGCATTCTGCAAGATTATCCCCGACATTCTGGGCGGCGACCCGGAATACTGCAACATCATGCACGCCGACGGAGCCGGCACGAAATCTTCGTTGGCCTACGCGTACTGGAAAGAAACGGGCGACTTGTCCGTATGGAAAGGCATTGCACAAGACGCGCTCATCATGAACACGGACGATTTGCTTTGTGTGGGTGCCGTAGACAACATTTTGGTGTCGTCCACCATCGGACGCAACAAAATGCTCATCCCGGGCGAAGTCATCAGTGCCATCATCAACGGTACGGACGAACTGCTGTCCGAGATGCGCAAGATGGGCATCGGCATCTATGCCACGGGCGGCGAGACTGCCGACGTGGGCGACTTGGTGCGCACCATCATCGTGGACTCCACCGTGACATGCCGCATGAAACGTAGCGATGTCATCGACAACGCCAATATCCGCCCGGGAGATGTCATCGTGGGACTGAGCAGTTGCGGACAGGCCACCTACGAGAAGGAATACAACGGCGGCATGGGCAGCAACGGGCTGACCAGCGCACGCCACGACGTGTTTGCCAAGTATCTGGCCGAAAAATATCCCGAAACCTACGACAAGTCCGTTCCGGAAGAGTTGGTCTACAGCGGCAGTTACCGGCTGACCGACCCGGTGGAGGGTGCCCCGGTCAATGCCGGCAAGCTCGTCTTGTCCCCCACCCGTACATACGCCCCGGTGGTGAAGAAGATGCTGGACGAGATGCGTGCGGATATCCACGGCATGGTACACTGCACAGGAGGTGCGCAGACCAAGGTACTCCACTTCGTAGGTGAGAATTGCAGAGTGGTCAAAGACAACATGTTCCCCGTGCCTCCTTTGTTCAAGGCGATTGCCAAGGAAAGCGGTACGGACTGGAGTGAAATGTACAAGGTGTTCAACATGGGGCATCGCCTCGAAGTCTACCTTGCTCCCGAACACGCCGACCAAGTCATCGCCATCGCCAAGAGTTTCAACATCGACGCGCAAATCGTCGGACACATCGAAGAAGGACCGCGTTCGCTGACCATCAAGAGTGAATTCGGCGAATTCAACTACTAAGGAAAGGGAGCTTCATTTCCTTTTCCCTCCTGCCTTATCCGGACAAGCACCCGCTTGCCCGGATTTTTTTTGTTCAATGCGTAAAAAATAAGATTCATTCCGTACAAAATACCGTTTACGCATTGAACGGCATGTTTTTATCCCTTAATTTTGAACCATTGCGAGAACAGAGGAAAAACGCACACCTGAAAGGAACAGTTCGATAAAACATAAAAACCAACCATTATGAGAACAACTACTTTATTCACCCTTGCCACATGCCTGGCATTTGCAGGCATACGTCCCATCGCGGGACAAGAACTTACGCCTCTGGATAGAACCCCGCCTACCCTGAAGAGCATGTATTATGATGTGAACGGGGACGGAAAGATGGAATATCTCGGCACGAAAAACGACCAAGGGGTACGCTACACCGCATGGTTTGCCTTGGACGGCACAGAGATAGAGCGCGTGGCAGATGACCTGCTTACCATCGACCATATCTTCGAACTGAACGGAGATGGCAAACCGGACTTCATCGCTTCCAACGGCAACGACACGAAGATGTACCTGAGCCAACCAGACGGAAGCTACAAAGCCACAAGCAGCCCATTCTTAGGCGACCAACCCACCCAAACAGACCTCAACCGGGACGGACGCATGGACTTGGTATTCTTTAAACAGATACAAAGTTGGCCTACCCTTTATGCCCCGTATATCCTGTTGCAGACGGCGGACGGACTCCAAGAAAAACCTCTCCCCCTCGTCACGGATGCCGCCGAGTTGGAAGGCATGGACTACAGTAGCGGAGGAAGCGGCATGTTCCGTGTGGACAACACCATATTCAGCGGCGCGTGGATTCCCGAACGCGGCACGTCATACGCCCAAGAAAGCGACCGCATGCAAGCTTTGGATTTGAACTCCGACGGCTACCCCGACCTCTTCTCACCCAACGGCACGGGATTCATCTCACTGCCGGACGGACGTTACTACACAGCTTCCATGGGCACGTCGGTCACGGCCTGCGAAGTGAACGGCGACGGCCTGACGGATTACGTGCTCTTCGATGCAAGCACGGGCGACGTGAACCTGATGCGCAGTACACCCACAGGGTATGAGACGGAACGCCTCACCAACAACTCCAACCTCACGGATGTGCAGGTTTGCGACCTGGACGGCGACGGTCACCAAGACCTTCTACTCACCATCGACAAGACCAAACAGACCACCTACGCCTTCATTATCTTCCTGCGTAACCAAGGCGACGGCACATTCAAAAAGTCGGAACAAGGAATGGAAGGCGAATACACCTTTCACGAGGTGGTATATCTTGACGGAAAACCGGGGCTGACGGCAGTAAAGAAAGTCACAAGCGCACAGTATGACTTCTGCCTGTTCCGGTGGGATGCGGCTTTCAACCTGAGCGAGACCATGTTGCTCCCCGAGGGCTACGACCTGGCCAATCCGGAAAATCCGTTCATCGCCGACTTGAACGGGGACGGGAAACCCGATTTCCTCGTCACACCCGACGGGATAGCACAGAATTATCTCTACACGCCGGAAAACGCCAAAGCCACCAAAGTGGCCGCTCCGGAAGCCCCGACTTACGCCGTGGATGCGGCCACAGGCTTGCTTCGGGTGGAATGGAAAGCCCCTTCGCAAGAACCGGGCCTTACGTATGAAGTGCGGGTGGGCACAGCACCGGGACGCGGCGACATCCTGCAAGCGCAATCCAATGCCGACGGCAGCCGCCGCTCTTTCTCGGACGGCAACGCCGGCACTGCCACCTACATGATGCTCAATGCCGGGACATGGCCGGAAGGGACTTACCACATCGCCGTGCAGGCCATCGCCCCGAACGGCATCGGCAGCGCGTGGAGCGAAGAGACCTCGTTCAAGAATCATCTGGTCAGCCCGGCCTTCACGGCTTCGGTCAACGAACTGAGTACGGCGGACACCTTGCATATCGTACCGATTTACGCCCGTGAAGGCGCAAACTACCAATACAACCTGCAGCCCGACGGACGCATCGTCGGCCAAAACACAGACGGGTCGGCCGACATCGTGTTCGAAAGCTACGGACAGAAAACCGTCACCCTCTCGCTCGACGGACACACGTTCACGCAGGGCGTACGGGTGCTCCCGTTCCATACGGAAACCGGCGAAGACGGCTACAGCGGCAGCGTGTTCGACCTCAACCAAGACGGATGGGCGGAAGGATTCACCCAAAGGTTCTACACCAACACGCAAGGCACATTCAAGGAACTGATGAAATCGTTCAACACCGACTTGAACATCAGCCACGGCGGCTACGTGGTCGACTTCAACCGGGACGGACTGCCCGACATCTACGGCAACTACCTGAAAGTGAACAACCAGCAAAAAAGATTCCTGCTGAACGACGGCAACATGGATTTCCACGCATACGAAGGGGAGATTTGCCTCAACACGCCCAGCAATCCGATAGGAGAATACGATTACCTTACGCCCATCGGAGACATGGACAACGACGGTCGGGTGGATTTTGTGGGCGGAACCCTGCTGTACAAGAACACCGCAAACGGCACGTGGGAAGAGAAAAAATTGTTTGAAGGAGAGGAATATATCGAGCCTGTCGCCGTGGCCGACTTCAACCGCGACGGTTATCTGGACATCGTGGCTGCATACCGTTGGGACCGGGGCACACCCATCTATCGCCAACGACTCTACCTGAACCAAGGCGGATGGAAGTTCGAGGCACGCGAGCTGCCCGCACAAAACAGTTCGTTAACACTTGTCGGCATCGCCGACGTGAACGGGGACGGGCGTCCCGACCTGATTTATACTGATTATCGCAAAAACATATATTATGCCTACCTCTGTGATGCGGAACTTTATTTCACGGAACGCATCACCCTGCCGGGGGAACCGTCCGTGGATCTGAACCACGACGGCCTGCCCGAATATGTGTCGGTTGCAACCCGTGACAGCCTCATCTTCCAAGACAAAGACGGGACACTGACCTACATGGAGAATATCGTAAACTCCGGTTTGTCACTCGAACTCATCCCCGGCAATATCGGTTCGGCATCGCCTGCCGCCTCTTATCTTGACGTGGACGGCGACGGCACGCCCGACTACGTTGCCAACCTCCGCATCCGTTCTTCGTTCAAGAACACCGCGCCCACCGTGCCGCAAAACGTCTACGCCAGCCAAACGACGGACGGCCTGACGATATATTGGGACGGGGCGACGGACAAGGAAACACCCTCGCACAGCCTGCGTTACAACCTGAGCGTGAAGAAGAAAGGCTCATCGGGCGAAGGGGCTTACGTCATCTCACCCCTGAACCTGACCGACAACAAGGCACAGACGGGCGAACCGGGCTATGCGCATTACCGCACGGCCACGCGCTTCACCATCCCCACCACGGCCCTGGAAGCCGGACAGACGTATGAAATACAAGTGCAGGCGGTGGACGCGTGGAACGCCCACTCGGACTTCTCGCCCGTCTACGAGTACACGGCACAGGCCGTATCGCTCCTGAGCCTGCCGGGCAAAGGACGCGTAAGCTGGCCCGTCCCGTTCGAGACCACCATCTTGGGCAGTCCGCAAATCGACACCGACGGAGGCGTGATAGACGGGAACACCATCAAATGGAGCACATCCGGACTGAAGACCGTCACCCTGACCGTGGACGACATCGTGAGCCGCGCGCAAATCGAAATCCTCGACCTGCCGGGCATGGCCATCGACCTGCCACAGCAAGTCCTGGCCGGCACTCCCGTACAGGCCACCCTGCCGGAACACCTGCTCTCGTCCGAGGTCGCCTTTGAAATCCTGCGCGACGAAGGCGTGGCATTCATCCACGAAGAGGGACAGGCCGAAGCCACGTTCATCTTCCCGGAAAGGGACGGTTCCTACGACCTGAACGTGAAAGCAGCCGACGACGTGTTCGGCGAAATATACCAGAACACCCGGGTGGAAGTGACAGGCAGCGGCTTTGCGCCCGCCATCGGACAAATAGGCACCGACGAGGCTACCGGATGCAACCGTATCAGTTGGAGCATCCCCACGGAACTGCCTGCGCCCCTGCAACCGGGGACGGTACGCATCTACCGCGAGACGGCCGTGAGTGACCGTTACGAACTGTTGGGCGAAGTCCCGCTGACGGACGGAAGCTATGTGGACGAGACCTCTACTCCGGCCTTGCTCTCACAGCGTTACTTCATCACGATGGCCACGAACTACGGCGGCGAGAGCCGGAGCAGCGCGGTGCATGCCAACGCCCACCTGATGGTGAACCGCGCCATGGGGCACGACATCAACCTGAGCTGGACCCCATACGAAGGACGCGATGTGATGCAATACGTGATATTGAGCGGCCCGTCGCCCGACCGGCTCACCGAACTGGCCGCCGTGTCCGGCCATACCCTGAGCTACACCCACGCACGGACTTCGGACGAAGCCACATACTACGCCTTGGCCGTACGCTTCGACGTGCCGCAGAAACGGGCTTCGGCGGATGATGCCCGCAACCGGTCCAACGTGGTTTGCTCTACCGACGCCTTTGACGTCACCATGGCCCAGAGCGTGGTCATCACTTCGCAAGAGGCAGAATTGAAATTAGACCAAGAACAACCGCAACTGCACCTGCAAGCGGTCGTGTTGCCGATGAGCACCACGCTCAAACGCGTACAATGGAGCGTCGTGGAGGGTGAAACGTTGGCCACCGTCGCACAAGACGGCACCGTAAGCCTGAAAGACAATGCCACGGGCGGCCAAGTGACGGTGGAAGCCGCAGCCACAGACGGCTCCGGCATCCGCGAAACCGTAACCCTCACCGCAGCCCCCTACACCGACATCGTCCCAGTGGAGGCAGAAGAGGTACGCATCCACGTGACCGGCGGCGTCATCCGCATCGAAGGCATACGCTCCGCCACGACCTTGCGCCTTTACAGCCTGCAAGGCACGTTGCTCCACCAGAGCGAAGCCTCGGGTGACACGCAAATTTCCACTTCCGGCCTCCGGGGCGTCTACATCCTGCAAGCCGGACGCAAGACACAAAAACTGATGTTACGATAAACCCATGTTTCGGAAGAGAGGGGGCAGTCCGGTCTGCGGGCGTTTGCCCCCTCTCGTTTTTTATCCTCCGCCCCAAGGCGTTGACAAAAAGCATTATTTCATGTCAAAAATCTACCATAAAGTCAGTTTTTTCTTGTTTTTCGCAAGGCTATTTTTGAAGAAAAGCACAAACGGGAGCCGTTTTCGTTAATACAAATTAAAGGTTTATAGGGATTTTAACGCCAAAGTACCCTTATCGGGGCTTCACCTTCAAGAGAATAATTTTTCAATCTCAAGAAGAAACACTTTTTTTCTCCGCATGTCGTGCCGACTTTCTCCGCAAAACGTCCCGGAAACGAACTGAAATCCTCCATCCGAACACCGGAAAACCGCACCGGAAAATCTATTTGGACACTCCCGACGGACAAAATCCGGCTGTCATTCCGTACACTTCCACCCTCCTCATGCTTACTCCGCCCCAAAAGCCATGCGCGGAAAATACCGTTTGGCCGACAGGAAGAAAGACGGAAAGCTTCTCCACATTACATTTTGTCCGACGTGGACTTCGCGAGAATCCCGCATTTCTCCCCTACCGCCACGACACGGACAAAAAACGCAGCCATGCACATCCGGAATTGTCAAATTGACAAAGTAGAACATTCCCTTTCACGCCTTCACAAAAAGACCAACATCCCCTTGGTTTTCAATTCTTTTTTGTAACTTTGCCTTGATTACTGTCAAAAGCGAGAAATATGGCAAGATTCATCAATCCCTTTACCGACGTCGGTTTTAAGCGCATCTTCGGGCAAGCCATCCACAAAGAATTGTTGATAGACTTCCTGAACGACTTGTTAGTAGGAGAAAAGCGGATAACGGACATCACATTCTTGGACAAAGAGCTGTTGCCGGACTTTTCCGGCGACCGAGGTGTCATCTATGACATATATTGTACGAATGAGGACGGTGAACAGTTCATCGTGGAAATGCAAAACCGTGAACAGACCTTTTTCCGCGAACGGGCTTTGTACTACCTCTCGCAGGCCATCGCCCGGCAAGGGGAACGGGGTGCCGAATGGAAATTCAACCTGAAGGCCGTGTATGGCATCTTCTTCATGAATTTCCACCTGTCCCACTCGCCCGGCAAATTCCGCACGGACGTCGTCTTGTCCGACCGGGACACGAACGAAGTGTTCTCCGACAAGCTCCGTTTCATCTTCTTGCAGCTTCCCTGCTTCACCAAGGAAGAAGATGAATGCCAAACTGATTTTGAACGTTGGATTTATGTACTGAAAAATATGGAAACATTTCAAAGACTCCCATTCAAAGCCCGTAAATCGGTGTTTGAAAAACTGGAACAAATCGTAGACATCGCTTCGCTCAGCAAAGAGGATCGCATAAAATATGACGAAAGCATCAAGGTGTACCGCGACCACCTTGCCGTGCTCGACTTCGCCAAGCAAGAAGGATTGGAACTGGGGATGCGGCAAGGAAGAGCAGAAGGAATGGCTAAAGGAATAGCAGAAGGAATTGAACAAGGAATGGCCAAAGGCATCGAACAAGGTAAAAACGAAGGGGAAATGAATGAACGCCTTAAGAATGCACGACGCATGAAAACCAAAGGATACCCCATCGACGATATTGCCGACATCACCGGCCTGAGCGCGGAAGAAATCAATTCGTTATAAAATCCTTTTCGGCTTCGTCCTCCTATTATATTGTCGCGGCCTTTTACGTCCTTTCATTTTTTCTCCGTATCTTTGCAGTCGGAAACTTGATATTATGGCAGAAAACAATTCTATATTAGACAAATTGGAGGGGCTGGTAAGCCGCTACGAGGAGGTGGGCACTTTGATTACCGACCCGAATGTAATCAGCGACCAAAAACGCTACGTAAAGCTGACTAAAGAATATAAGGACTTGGGTGATATCATGAAAGCCCGCAAAGAATATATGGACAGCCTGCAAACGTTGCAAGACGCCAAGGAAATGTTGGCCACCGAAGACGACCCGGAAATGAAGGAGATGGCGCGCGAAGAAATGGCGGCCGCTGAAAAACATATCCCCGAAATGGAGGAACGCATCAAGTTGCTCCTCGTCCCGGCCGACCCGGAAGACGACAAAAACGTCATTATGGAAATACGGGGAGGAACGGGAGGAGACGAAGCTGCACTGTTCGCAGGCGATTTGTTCCGCATGTACACCAAATATTGCGAAATGAAAGGTTGGAAGATAGCCATCTCCAGTTTTACGGAAGGAGCTGCGGGCGGCTTTAAAGAAATCATCTTCAGCGTAACGGGAGAAAAGGTATACGGCACGCTGAAATACGAATCGGGCGTACATCGCGTACAACGCGTACCGGCTACGGAAACACAAGGCCGCGTACATACTTCGGCCGCAACGGTGGCCGTACTGCCCGAAGCCCAAGAATTCGACGTGGAAATCAACGAAGGCGAAATCAAATGGGACACTTTCCGCTCCAGCGGCGCAGGCGGACAGAACGTGAACAAGGTGGAATCCGGCGTACGTGCACGTTATCTGTGGAAAAACCCCAATACGGGAGAGACCGAGGAAATCCTGATTGAATGTACTGAAACGCGTGACCAGCCCAAGAACAAGGAAAGAGCTTTGGCACGTCTGCGCACGTTCATCTACGACAAAGAACACCAGAAATATATCGACGACATTGCCAACCGCAGGAAGACAATGGTGTCCACCGGTGACCGTTCGGCCAAAATCCGTACGTACAACTATCCGCAAAGCCGTATCACCGACCACCGCATCGGCTATAACATGCAGAACCTGCCTTCGTTCATGGACGGCAATATCCAAGACTGCATCGACCAACTGACCGTGGCGGAAAATGCCGAACGGATGAAAGAAAGCGAACTCTAAACAAAAAAGACATGAAAAAGTTTTTCACCCGGCAGATTATCATAAAAAGCGTCGAGCAATGCTTGAAACGTTTTCCGGTCACGGTCGGCTTTACAGTATCGCTTGCTGTTTTCTTATTAGTAGTATGCTGGGGGAAAGACGAGTTGTTCACGGAACGTCAGACTTTCACCATTAATTATTATCTGACTGTAGGAAGTTTGCTCTCTCTCTCTCTTCGCTTATGGGGAGAGGAAGTGAAACGTAAACGTATCGTATACATCGCCAACGCGCTACTCCATTTGCTCCTATTAGCGGACGCCGGATACTTGTACCTATTGCCGGAAGACTTTCCTTTCTTGGAAACAGGGCTTGCCCACGGTTCCGCCCTGACGGCTTTGGGGCTAAGTGTCTTCACACTTCCTTTTTTCCGTGAAAAAGACGATATCGCCTCATGGAATTTCACCCTGCAACTGGTATCTCATGCCGTTACCTCATGGATAATCGGCGGTATCATGTGCAGCGGCCTCTGCCTGCTGACAGCATCCTTCTCCGGTTTATTCGGCTTGGAAGTAAATGGTAACTTCTATACCACATGGCTCATTGTGTTTTGCCTGACCTTACCCTCATTGCTGTTTTTAGGGCAAATCCCGGCCGGAGAAGCCAAACACGACCGTACCGGTCATACTTCTGCATTCCTCAGCAAAGTGATCCGCTATCTGTTCCTTCCGTTATTGGGATGTTACTTATTGGTACTTTATGTCTACGCATTGAAGATTCTCGTCCAATGGCAATTACCGGACGGATGGGTTTCCTGGTTAGTCATCGCACTGACTGCGGGTTGCATCGGAGTAGAATTCTGTATGTACCCTTCTCTCCGCCAAGGACTTTCACGTTTCGAACAACGTGTGGCGCGTGGGTTGCCCATCGCCATCCTGCCCCTGTTAGTACTGATGACTATCGGAATCGCCAGACGATTCAACGATTACGGCATCACGCTCAACCGCCTGTACCTTCTGACTCTGAACATCTGGTTTTACATAGTCTGTATCGGCTTATTCGTTCTACGGGCACGGCGCATTCAATGGATTGCCGTGTCGTTTGCCGGCATCTTTCTGCTCACATCCGTACTTCCGGTAAATTATGCCCGACTCACCCACCGTTACATGTTCCAAGCCTTATCGATCCAAATCCAAACATCATATAAAGGGGGACTCCCCATGGACGAAGAGCAATATCTGGACTGGCTGGCATCGCTTCCGCGGGAAACAGCCCGGCTTACTAACAGCCGTCTCAAAATACTGGATTATACTTTCAAAGACAAAGAAATCCATCGTCTCGTCGCTCCCGACATCAATTATTGGGGAGCGGAAAAATGTATTAAAGAAAACTCCGAAGCGCATTTCAGCCAAAAGGAGAATGGCGCAGAAGTCATTGCAAAAGGGACATACCTCCATTTTGAGGCGTCATCGCCATCTTCTGTCAAAATGGAATTAGACACCGGATATTCGGAACTGGTCGCATATCATAAGAGCGAAGACTCCATCCCTTGCAAATATTGGAAAGAAGAAGTCATGCCCATAGAACTTACCGACGGGCATCAAGTGATAGACACGATATACGTCCAGCCGTCCGACATCCGGAAATGGAGTGCCATGGATACGATTCCTCCACAAAAGTTCATCGGCAGGCAAAAAGACAATCTTTTTATCCTCACCGGCTTCTCCCTATCCGGATATGCAGGAGACAAGAACCTGAACTTTACTTATTCCGGTTATTATTTTATTCAAAAGAAAACGAACTAAAAAACATATACGACATGAACAAACAAGAGCTTTTTGAGAACATCAAACGGAAAGAATCTTTCCTGTGTGTGGGATTGGACACTGACATTCAGAAAATCCCCTCGCACCTGCTAAAGGAAGAAGACCCCGTTTTCGCCTTCAACAAAGCCATCATCGACGCTACCGCACCTTATTGTATCGCTTACAAGCCTAATCTGGCATTTTATGAAAGCATGGGCGTAAAAGGCTGGCTCGCATTTGAAAAAACGATCCAATACCTGAACAAGAACTACCCCGACCAGTTCATCATCGCGGATGCCAAACGGGGAGATATCGGTAATACCTCGGCGATGTACGCCCGTACTTTCTTCGAGGAAATGCAACTCGATGCCCTGACGGTAGCTCCCTATATGGGCGAAGACAGCGTAACCCCGTTTTTAGGTTATGAAAACAAATGGGTCATCCTTCTGGCTCTGACCAGTAACAAAGGCTCGCATGACTTCCAGTTGACCACCGACACAGAGGGCGAACGCCTGTTTGAAAAGGTCCTGCGGAAAAGTCAGGAATGGGGCAACGACCAGAACATGATGTATGTAGTGGGTGCCACCCAAGGACGCATGTTTGAAGACATCCGTAAAATCGTCCCCAACCACTTCCTGCTCGTACCGGGCATCGGTGCACAAGGAGGCTCATTGGAAGAAGTCTGCCAATACGGCATGAACAGCACTTGCGGCTTGGTAGTCAACAGCAGCCGGGCCATCATTTATGCCGATTCCACAGAAAGCTTCGCTGTCGTAGCCGGTGAAAAGGCACGTGAAGTACAACAACAAATGGCAGTGCAATTAAAAAAGCTATAAGCACAGAGCAACCATGTTTTATATTTGACAGCCGTCTGGGAATCCAAATCCGGACGGCTGATTTTTATAAGTCTCCATCCATATTTACACACCCTTTCCTACACGTCTTGGCTACGGGAAAAGGTAGCTTAAATCAGGCTTGCCGTTTATTTTATTATCTCAAAATATAGTGTAATTCGATTTTTTTTGCGAAATTTGCAAAATTAGTAATGACAATAACTAAAGACCATGGAATTTACCGCTAAGCAGATAGCAGAATTCATACAGGGTTCAGTTGAGGGAAATGAAAACGCATCGGTACATACTTTTGCCAAAATAGAGGAAGGTGTACCGGGAGCCATATCGTTTCTGTCCAATCCTAAATACACTCATTATCTCTATGACACACAGTCCAGTATTGTATTAGTGGACCGGAATCTTGAATTAGAAAAAGAAACTCAAGCCACGCTGATTCGTGTGGACAATGCATACGAGGCCGTAGCCAAATTATTGGCTTTGTATGAGATGAGCAAGCCCAAGAAAAAAGGCATTGATTCATTGGCTTATATCGCGCCTACGGCCCAAATCGACGAAGACTGTTACATCGCTCCTTTTGCTTATATCGGCGAAAACGTGCATATCGGTAAAGGTACACAAATATATCCCCATACCACCGTGTACGATAATGCTTCGGTTGGCGAAGACTGTGTACTGTATTCCAATGTTTCGGTATATCACGATTGTAAAATCGGCAATCGGGTCATTTTGCATGCAGGCTGCGTAATCGGTGCGGACGGCTTCGGTTTTGCACCGACCGAGAACGGCTATGACAAAATTCCGCAAATCGGTATCGTAACCATAGAAGACGACGTGGAAATCGGTGCCAATACTTGCGTGGACCGTTCTACGATGGGATCTACGTTCGTACGCCGAGGAGTCAAGTTGGATAATCTGGTCCAAATTGCCCATAACGTAGAAGTCGGGGAAAACACGGTGATGTCCGCTCAGGTAGGCGTAGCCGGTTCTACTAAAATCGGGAAATGGTGTATGTTCGGCGGGCAAGTGGGTATTGCAGGACATGCGGTCATCGGTGATGAAGTCAGGTCCGGTGCTCAAGCCGGTATTGCCGGAAGCATACGCAAGGGGCACATTACCGTACAAGGTTCTCCTGCCATCGAAGCTAAAAATTTTGCACGTTCAAGTGTAGTGTACAAAAAACTACCTGAGATATATGCGGATGTGAACCATTTGAAAAAAGAAATAGAAGATTTAAAAGAAATACTGAATAAGAAGAAATAAAGAGCTATGCTGAAACAGAAAACATTGCAAGGAAGTTTTTCTTTGTGCGGCAAAGGATTGCATACAGGTCTGAATCTGACCGTTACATTCAATCCTGCTCCCGAAAACCACGGATATAAAATACAACGAATCGACCTGGACGGGCGTCCCATTATTGACGCTGTAGCCGAAAATGTGGTAGAAACCACACGCGGCACCGTCTTGGGACGAGGAGAAGCCCGTTGCAGTACAGTAGAACATGCCTTAGCTGCTTTATACGCCATGGGAGTGGACAACTGCCTTTTGCAAGTCAACGGTCCTGAAGTTCCTATTCTGGACGGAAGCGCGGAAATTTACGTGGAGAACATCAAACGTGTAGGCATAGCCGAACAGAACGCAGTCAAAGACTACTATATCATCCGTAAAAAGTTGGAAGTCAAAGACGAGGAAACCGGCTCTTGCATTACAATCCTACCGGATGAGCAGTTCAGCATCACGGCGATGATTTCATTCAATTCCAAAGTTCTTTCCAGCCAGTTTGCCACTTTGGACAACATGGAGAACTTCGAGGCTGAAATCGCCCCGAGCCGTACTTTCGTTTTTGTCCGTGAAGTAGAACAACTGATGGCTGCCGGTCTTATCAAAGGCGGAGACTTGGACAACGCGATCGTGATTTATGAGAATGAGATGTCCCAAGAGAAACTGGACAAGTTGGCTGACAGTATTGGAGTTCCCCATCACGATGCCACAGAAAAAGGATATTTGAACCACAAACCTCTGGTATGGGAAAATGAACCGGCACGCCACAAATTGCTCGATATTATCGGCGACATGGCACTGATCGGCAAGCCCATCAAAGGGCGTATCATCGCTACCCGTCCCGGACATACTATCAATAATAAGTTTGCCCGCCTGATCCGCAAAGAAATTCGGGCACACGAAATACAAGCTCCAGGCTACGACTGTAACGAACCGCCGGTAATGGATGTCAATCGTATCCGCGAGCTTCTCCCCCACCGTTATCCCATGCAACTTGTGGATAAGGTCATAGAACTCGAGCCTACGACCATCGTAGCCGTTAAAAACGTAACAAGTAACGAACCGTTCTTTACCGGACATTTCCCACAGGAACCGGTCATGCCCGGTGTGCTGCAAATCGAAGCCATGGCTCAAGCAGGCGGTCTTTTAGTGTTGAATTCCGTAGATGAACCGGAACGTTGGAGCACCTACTTCTTACGCATAGACCAAGTGAAATTCCGCCAAAAAGTGGTTCCTGGAGACACCCTCTTTTTCAAAGTAGAACTGTTGGCACCGGTACGTCATGGCATCTCGTCCATGCGCGGTTATGTGTTTGTGGGAGAAAGCATCGTGACCGAAGCTACATTTACTGCACAAATCGTAAAAAACAAGTAAGATAGAATTTATGAGCAAAATAAGTCCTTTGGCTTTCATAGATCCGGAAGCTAAAATCGGTGAGAACTGTGAAATCGGCCCGTTTTGTTTCATTGACAAAAACGTGGAAATAGGCGACAATAACGTGTTGATGAACAGTGTAAGCGTACTATACGGAGCACGTATCGGCAACGGCAATGTCATTTTTCCGGGAGCTGTTATCAGTGCCGTACCTCAAGATTTGAAATTCCGGGGAGAAGAAACCACAGCCGAAGTCGGCGATAACAACAAAATCCGTGAGAACGTAACAATCAACCGTGGTACGGCGGCAAAAGGCAAAACCTGCGTAGGCAGTGGTAATTTGCTGATGGAAAGCGTACATGTAGCCCATGATGCTTTTGTAGGAAACGATTGTATCATCGGCAACGGTACCAAACTGGCCGGTGAAATCATCATCGACGACCACGCCATCATCAGTGCCAACGTTCTGATGCACCAATTCTGTCGCGTAGGGGGATATACGATGGTAGGCGGAGGTACACGTTTCAGCCAAGACATTCCACCTTATACTATATGTGCACGCGAGCCGGTTGCCTATTGCGGTCTGAATCTTGTCGGATTACGACGGAGAGGCTTCAGCAACGAACTGATAGAAAACATACATAATGCTTACCGTATTATTTACCAGGGAGGCGTACCTTTGAACGAAGCCTTACAGAAAGTACGGGAAGAAGTGCCTGCCAGTCCGGAAATAAACTATATCATCGAGTTCATCGAAAACTCCAAAAGAGGATTTGTCCACTAAATATCATAAAAAGCCATGGTATACCGTTTTACCATTATCTCTAATGAAGTAGAAGATTTTATCAGAGAAATCAAAATAGATGCCGAGGCCACCTTTTACGACCTGCATCAGGCCATATTGTCTTCGTGCCACTATGCAGACAATGTGCCTACTTCTTTTTTCATCTGTAACCAAGAGTGGGAACAAGAACAGGAGATTCTGTTGGAAGACATGGGCACAAGCCGCTCGGACGAAGACCTGTATTTGATGAAAAAGACACGGCTCAACGAGCTGTTGGAAGACGAAAAACAACGTATGGTCTATGTTTTCGACCCGTTGGACAACCGCATGTTTTTCATTGAGCTGACAGAAATCAGTTTCGGAAAGACGCAGGAACAGCCGGTATGCAGCCGAAGCCATGGCGAAGCTCCGCAACAATCCATGGACTTGGAAGAGTTTCTGAATAAGGAGACCACCAAACCCTCGGAAGATTTAAACGAAGATTTCTACGGAAGCGAAAGTTTCGACACGGAAGAATTCGACCCCGAAGGATTTGAAATCAGCGAAGGTAACCCTTACCATTGATTCATGAAGCCCCGACTTGTCGTATTGATAGGACCTACGGGAGTGGGAAAAACAGAGCTCAGCCTTTCGTTGGCTGAGTTTCTTCATACTCCTATTATCAACGCGGATTCACGGCAACTATTCCGTGACCTGCCTATCGGAACCGCTGCACCCACCGAAGCGCAACAACAGCGTGTCAGACATTATTTCGTCGGCACACTCGGACTAACGGACTATTATAGTGCAGCACAATACGAAACAGACGTACTTCGTTTATTGGACGACCTCTACTCCCAACATCCATACGCCTTACTGACAGGCGGAAGCATGATGTACATTGACGCGGTTTGCAAGGGTATCGACGACATTCCTACCGTAGATGAAGAAACCCGCCGCCTTATGTGGGAAAGATACGAAGAAGTGGGACTGGAACAACTTTGCAAAGAGCTGAAACTGCTCGACCCGGAATACTACAACCTCGTAGACCACAAAAATCCCAAACGCGTCATTCACGCATTGGAGATATGCTACATGACGGGAAAACCTTATTCAAGCTTCCGCACCAGCCAACCCAAGGCACGTCCGTTCGACATCCTTAAAATCGGATTAAGACGGGAACGGGAAGAACTATACGAGCGTATCAACCGACGCGTGGACCAAATGATAACAGACGGACTGGTGGAAGAGGCACGGAAAGTCATCGCCTACAGGCATACCAACGCCCTCAATACCGTAGGATATAAGGAAATATTCAAATACATAGACGGTTCCTGGACTTTGGAAACGGCTGTGGAGAAAATCAAACAAAACACCCGTATTTATTCACGTAAGCAAATGACATGGTTTCGCCGCGACGAAAGCATTCATTGGTTTCATCCGGATGAAACGGAAGCTATAAAAAAACTCATAGAAAAAGAGATTATGCCATAAACTTTTTCTAAATTTGCTCCTATTAAACATCATTCAACCTACATAAGTCAAATCACATGAGTCGCATTCTTCAAAAGACAAGCCATTGGTTGAAAAAGGCCGGAAGGGGATTCACCAACCTCTATCGAGGCCCTTGGTACAAGAAAACCGTAGTATGGATTATCACTTGCGTCCTATCGGTTATTTTACTTCTTATTGCCGTTGACCTCAACTTTCTCTATCTGTTCGGGAAATCACCCGGATTCAAAGACATTGAACATCCGGTCACCAGCGAAGCTTCCGAGATATACAGTGCCGACAGTGTACTTATCGGTCGTTTTTTCAGCGAAAACCGTACGCCGGTCGAGTACGAGGATATCTCTCCCATTATCATCCAGACCCTCATCGATACTGAAGACGAACGTTTTTACCGCCACCATGGCATAGATTTTCAAGGGCTTTTCGCAGCGGTAAAAGACATCGCAAGCGGACGTGCCCGTGGTGCCAGTACCATCACCCAACAACTGGCCAAAAACCTGTTCCGAGTGCGTACACAATACTCTACCGGACTGCTCGGCAAGATTCCCGGGGTGAAAATCCTGGTCATGAAAGCCAAAGAATGGATTGTAGCCGTTAAGTTGGAAATGATATTCAGTAAAGAAGAAATACTCACCATGTATTTCAACACCGTGGACTTCGGTAGCAATTCATTCGGCATCAAGACAGCATGCCGCACCTACTTCAACACGACTCCCGACCAGTTGACTTACGAACAAGCTGCCACATTGGTAGGTTTGCTGAAAGCGACATCCAGCTACAACCCGAAGCTCAATCCTAAGAACAGTACCAAACGGCGCAACGTGGTGCTGACGAACCTATACGACCACGGTCATCTGGTCATTCACGGTCACAAGGCCACTCGTGCACAACTCGATTCTCTCATGGCACTTCCCATGATTGTAAATCCACGAAAGGAAGAAAGCAGCTACGACGGTATCGCCCCCTACTTCCGTGCCGTCTTGCCGGAGTACATCGACATGCTGTGCGAGAAAGGAGCGATAGCCGGCGTAGACGAAGAAAACAAACCGGACCTCTATGCCGACGGACTGAAGATATACACCACGCTGGATACCCGTATGCAAAAATATGCGGAAGAGGCTGCCATCCAACAAATGGAAGTCCTCCAGCAACGTTTCAAGCAACATTGGGGCAACACAAACCCGTGGCAAGACGAAAGACACCAGGAGATTCCGAACTTTATCGAGGACTTAGCTAAAAAAACGACAGCATACAAATATCTCGAAACCCGTTTCCCCAACCAGCCGGACTCCATCACTTACTATCTGAATCTGCCCCACAAGGTCAAGGTGTTCAGTTACGACGGTCTGAAAGAAGAAGAGATGAGCACCATGGACTCCATCCGTTATATGGTCAAATTCCTGCATTGCGGTTTCGTAGCCATAGAACCGGACAGCCGCCATGTCAAGGCATGGGTGGGCGACATAGACTTCGGCTCGTGGAAATACGACAAAGTCACCGCCATGCGCCAACCCGGTTCAACCTTCAAACTCTTTGTCTATGCAGAAGCGATGAACCAAGGACTGACCCCTTGCGACACCCGTATCGACGAATGGCAACAGTACCCGGACACCGTAGACGGCAAACCTACCAAATGGACTCCCCATAATGCCAACGGCACCTTCTCGGGAGCCGAAATGCCTTTGAAATCAGCTTTCGCACAGAGTATCAATAGTGTGGCAGTCAAATTAGGCTATGAACTGGGCATCCACAACGTGGCGCAGACCGCACATGCCATGGGGATCGAATCGCCGCTGCACGAAACTCCGTCGCTGAGCTTAGGTTCCTCCGATGTCAATCTGTTGGAACTGGTCAACGGCTACTGCACGGTCATTGACGACGGCAAGATGAATCCACCCATCCTGATTACTAAAATTCTCGACCGCGACGGCAATATCATCTATGCGGCAGAACCGGAAGAGCAGCAGGCTATTCCATACCGTTCCGCATTCTTCATGCAGCGGCTTTTGCGAGGAGGCCTGACTGAGCCGGGCGGAACCACGGCAGCCCTGTGGAGCTACATCCATCCGGTACTGAAATACACCGACTTCGGAGGCAAAACCGGTACATCCAACAACCATTCCGATGCCTGGTTCGTGGGCGTAACGCCCAAGTTAGTCGCCGGAGGATGGGTCGGAGGAGAATACCGGAGCATACACTTCCGCACCGGAGCCTTAGGACAAGGCAGCCGGACGGCTTTACCCATATTCGGCAACTTTATCCAGAAAGTCCTGTTGGATGACCGCTTCGCCCAATACCGTGCCAAATTCCCGAAAAAACCGCTCGAAGACATCGACCCCACCACGTACACATGCGAAAGCTATTATGCGCCACAAGAACCGGATTCGCTTACGGCATCCGCAGATTCATTGGGTATAGCCCTTCCGGGGGACTCTTTGCAACGCGGTAACGCCTCACCGAAAAAACAGCCCGAGGCGAAAACAGAAACAACGGCAAGCGAGGGAAGCGGTAACCATCCGCAAGCCTCACACACGGCACCTTGACACCATAGCCCCAAAGATTTGAAAGAAGACATTGAAATAGACCTTCAGAACCCGGAGTTCCAAAGCACACTGAAACTCATACAGTTTACCCGTAACTCGGTTTTCCTCACAGGCAAAGCCGGTACGGGTAAATCCACCTTACTGAAGTATATCTGTAGCCACACACGGAAGAAGCACGTGGTATTGGCACCGACCGGCATCGCAGCCATCAATGCCGGAGGCAGTACCCTGCACAGCTTTTTCAAGCTCCCTTTCCACCCGCTCCTGCCCGACGACCCTCGGTTCAGCTTCCGCAAACTGAAAGAGTTCCTGAAATACAATTCCGCCCATCAAAAGCTGGTGCGTGAAACAGAACTGATCATTATCGATGAAATCTCAATGGTACGGGCGGACATCATCGACTTCATCGACCGTATCCTGCGCCTCTACAGCCGCAACCTGCGCGAACCGTTCGGCGGAAAGCAGTTATTGCTTGTCGGAGATATATTCCAACTGGAACCGGTTGTCAAAGCGGACGAACGAGAAATCCTGAACCGTTACTACCCTACGCCTTATTTCTTCTCGGCCAAAGTATTCCAGGAGATGCGCCTCGTCTCCATAGAACTGAAGAAAGTGTACCGCCAGCAAGATACCGCCTTCATCGCCGTGCTCGACCATATCCGTACCAATCAGGCCGGAAGTGCCGACCTGCAACTGCTCAACAGCCGTTGGAACCGAACGAACAATGACAAGTTGAGCCATGGACTGAATATTACCCTAGCCACCCGAAGGGACAACGTAGATTTCATCAACCGCCGGAAACTATCCGAAATAGACACCGAGAGCACACTCTTTAAAGGCGAAATACAAGGCGAGTTCCCGGAAAGTTCGCTCCCCACGCTGATGGAACTGGAACTTAAACCCGGCGCACAAGTCATTTTCGTCAAAAACGACCAAGACAAACGTTGGGTAAACGGAACTCTGGGTACTGTTTCGGCCATAGACGAAAAGAACGGCCATATCTACGTTGTCACGGAAGAAGGGACAGAAATGGAAGTCACCCGCGAAGTGTGGAGCAACGTGCGCTACACCTACAACGAGCAAGAAAAAAAGATAGAAGAGGAAGAACTCGGCATCTTCCGGCAGTTCCCCCTGCGGTTGGCTTGGGCCATCACCATCCATAAAAGCCAGGGACTGACTTTCCGTAAAGTGACCATCGACTTCACCGGTGGCGTCTTCGCCGGAGGACAGGTATATGTAGCCTTGAGCCGCTGCACTTCATTGGAAGGTATATGTCTGAAGAAGGAAATATCCCGTTCGGATATTTTCGTCAAACCCGAAATCATCCGGTTCGCCCAACAATTCAATGACGAAAAGGCTATCGAGCAAGCCATGAAGAAAGCCAAAGCCGACATCGAATACCAAGCCGCCGTACAGGCATTCGACCGCGATGACTTCCGTGAAAGCCTAGACCACTTCTTCATAGCCATACACAGCAGATACGACATCGAAAAACCGGCCATCAAACGGTTCATTTGCAGCAAACTCAATATCATCAGCCGACTTAAACGCGAGAACGAAGAGTTGAAACGACAAATGGCAGCCCAACGCAAACAGATGCAGCAGTACGCCCATGAATATTACGAACTGGGCAACGCTTCCATCCTTCAGGCCCATAACCTGCGTGCCGCCCTAGCCAATTACGATAAGGCCTTGTCGCTCGACCCTTCATACGTAGACGCATGGATACGCAAAGGCGTCACGCTGCAAGACCATGGAGAATACGAAGATGCCCTCCAATGCTTCAACCGCGCCGCCGAACTCAGCACAGCCAATTTCAAAGTACACTACAACCGGGGGAAGAACCACTTGCTTTGCGGACGTACAGAACAGGCTGTCGCCGATTTCGACAAAGCCGTATCCCTTAAGCCCGAACACGCCAAAGCTCACGAACTGTTTGGCGATGCCCTGTCGCGCTGCGGCAAGGAAGAAGAGGCCGCTATCCACTGGGCCATCGCGGAAACGCTTCGGGAAAAGCGCAAGGGTCGTTAATCTTAGTTAATAAGGAGTCGGTTTGCGCACACAAATAAAGCTATTTTCGTACATTTGACTGTTTATTAACCTATTCATATTCAACATGAGAAAAAACCTAAAGACAGTGTTAGGCATTTGCCTTGTGTGTGCCGGTACATTCGCAAGCACCACAACCCTCCAAGCCAAAAAGAAAGTAGCTTACCTTTTTACCTATTTCACAGGTAATGCTCCCGAACAGGAACAAATCTGTTATGCCATCAGCACGGACGGGTTCAGCTATACTCCGTTGAATGACGGCAAACCCGTCATTTCCTCCGACACGATTTCTTTAAAGAAGGGGGTACGCGATCCTCATATCTTAAGAGGCGAAGACGGCTACTTCTACATGGTAGTCACCGACATGCGTTCCAGTCAAGGATGGACCTCCAACCGGGGCATCGTACTGATGCGCAGCAAAGACATGGTCAACTGGACGCACCACACGGTAAACTTCCCTGAAAAATATGCCAACACGATGTTCGCCAACGTCATCCGCGTATGGGCGCCGCAAACCATCTACGACAAGAAGGCAAAAAAATACATGGTGTACTTTTCTATCCTGACCGACGACGGACAGTGCCCCTACGACAAGGTCTTTTGGGCATACGCCAATGAAGATTTCAGCGACCTTGAAGGAGAGCCCAAAGTCCTGTTCGACTACAAGAAACCGTCCATCGACACGGATATCGTGCAAGACGACAATGGAACTTATCACATCTTTTTCAAAACCGAAGGCGAACAGAAAAAAGGCATACGCCAATATCTGGCCAAAGACTTGCACAATCCGGCAGAATGGGAGCTGCTGCCCGGTACGTTTGAAGATACCGACAAGGCGGTGGAAGGTTCCGGCGTGTTCCAACGGATAGAAGGAGACTGGGTTCTGATGTACGACTGCTACATGAACGGGCACTACCAGTTCTGCACCAGCAAAGACCTGATGAAGTTCAAACGCGTGCAGGATACAGCCACTCAGGGAGCGTTCACTCCGCGCCACGGCACGGTCATCGCCATCACCCAAAAAGAGCTGAAACGGCTGCAAAAGGCGTTTCCCAACACAAAGTAACCGGAAGGCGGCCCAAACCATCCGCCCCATTGAAACTAATCCATAAATTATAAAACCTAAAGTAAATAATGAAAACGCAACTATTAACCTTTGCATTGGCTCTCGCGTTGGGACAGACAGCTATTGCCGAAAACACGACCCAGAAAATAGAACAAGTAACATCTTCCGTCACCCTTAGCGAAGATGTGGATTACATCGTGACGGGTACAACCCCGTTCGCCACGCCGGGCAGTATCAATATCACCAATACGGAACATGCCGTCGTGATTCTGGAAAACCTGCGTCCAAGCGAGGCTCTCAGTTACCTTTCCTTCATTAAGATTAATGGGGAGCCGGCGGTCAACGATGAGAACTGTCAAGTGAAAATGTATGCCCATGGCGCCATCATCTTTCCTTACAGCAAAGACATCAAACCGCTGACGGTCTATTCCGAGCCCAACTTCGGAGGGGAATCCGTCAATGATTTCGGACTGGAAAATTCCAACGGCTACATGAATACCCTTTCGACCGCCAAGCTCAACAATCGAATCAGGAGCTTCAAACTGAAGAGAGGCTACATGGTGACTTTTTCCAACAATCCCGGCGGAAAAGGTTACAGCCGCTGTTTCGTCGCCGATAAGGAAGACTTGGAGTTTGCCGAGCTACCTATGGAGCTCGACCACAGGATTTCTTCCTATCGCGTGTTCAAGTGGCATAATTTCCAGAAAAAAGGTATCGCCAGCGATGCAAGTGAAGAAATCGTCAACGCCCTCAAAGTAACATGGTGCTATGACTGGGGACAGGGCAATGCAAGCCGCGAGCCGGACTGCGAATGGGTTCCCCATCACATTTATGAGGACTGGCCTTCTGTCTCAACCTGCGGAAAGGTGACCCAATCCTGCCACATGCAGACCAACAACGAACCGGGTAACAGTGCCGACGACCATCCGCAAAGCGTGGAGACCGTACTCAACAACTGGGAAAACCTTATGGCTACCGGCATGCGCCTGTGTTCCCCTTCATCCCACGACGGAAGCCTCTCATGGTTAGAACAGTTCATGACAGAAATCGACAAACGCGGTTGGCGTTGCGATATTCTCGACATGCACTGCTATTGGCCTGAATGGAACTTGAACAACCAACTGAAGGGTTATTATGACAAATACAAACGCCCCATTTGGGTGTCGGAATTCGTTTGGGGAGCTTCATGGAACAACAATGGTATCTTCGCCACAGACCGTTCGTTTTCCATCGAGAACCAACAGAAGAACTACGACGTAATGAGCAAGGTGCTCACCAACTGGAACAGTTTCGACTATGTGGAACGTTATGCCTATTGGAACAGCGAAGCCGATTGCTCCAAACTTTACAAGTATGGTACTGGTCCTTCCATCTTGGGTAAATGGTATGGCGAAATGAACTCGGGTATGGGTTACAGAAAATCCTACGAGTTCGTGCCCAAGGTGGTGTACAGCACGCCCTCAGGACTGACTTTGGAATATACCGAACGTACACGTAAGTTGGCCCTCAATTGGGAGTATAAGAACAACATGGGCTTCACCGATTCCACATTGTTGGAAATGCGCTTGGACGATGGCGAATGGCAAACCTTGCAGAAATACGAAGCTCCGGACAAGAATTCCTATGCGTACAACGAAGTCTTCCCCGAAGATTTCAAACGGGGGACTTACACGTACCGGGTGCGCAACTTCGACATGGACGGGAACGTGCGTTCTACGGACGAAGTACAGCTCTCGTTGGTGGCAGCCAAGGGCGAACCAGGCTTCCAGTACGGCACCTTGGAAATCAGCGATACACAGGAGTTCAATACGGAATTCGATGCCATCGGTGAAGATGAAAAACCGGCCGTTTTTGCAGGCTTGCTTTCCTATAACGATTCAAAGGTCGTACCAGTCAATACAGTGGTCAGCGTGCTGAGCGACAAATTCTCCTTCTGGGCCTTCCCTTGGAACGAAGGGGACTACGAACAAACCATCACGGAACCGGAAACCACGGACTTCATGGTACTGCGCAAGGGTGCCCACCAAATCGGTGACATCACGATGGAAGTGGGAGAAAGTGCAAGCAAAATCAAGAACGACACCACGTGGATCAGTTTTGCCACCCCGTTCCCCGAAGGTGTAACTCCGGTAGTCATTGCCAACGTGCTGTCGCGCTACAAGGCATATCCCTACGTAGTCAAGGTTTGGGACATCACGAACAAAGGCTTCGCTGTCAAACTGGCCCGACAAGCCGCTGTGGACGAAACGACCAGCACTTTTGCCGGACAAGACATCTTCTACGTGGCAGCCACTCCGGGAACCGCCAAGATGGACGACGGTAAGATTCTGACTGTGGGTCGCAATACAGAAGACAAGGTGGACGGCCGACGTGCCCGCGAAGTCAATCTCGTGGACGAGACGGGCAATGCCATAGGATTGTTCAGCCCCATCATGCTGTTTGGTCCCCAGACCAACAACTATGATTGTGCCTCCATATACAGAATCAGCAGCTACACGACGGACGAAAGCAATACGGACATCAAAGACGTGCCCGCCACCACAGGAGTGAAAATCATCCGCCAAAAGGACAAGACCAACGAAACTATCAAGGAAATAGACAACGCCACCAACAATGGCGATATCATGGGCTGGATAGCCGTAAGTTCTCCCAAAGAAGGTGAATCAGGTATCAAAGGTACAATCGGATCCGCCCCGTTCAAAGTTTTCGTACGTGACGGCCATGTTATCGTAGACGGTACGGACAATTACCGGATTTACGCCATCAGCGGCCAACAGGTTCCCCGTACGGCACGCCTTTCAAGAGGTATTTATGTGGTAAAAGCCGGAAGCCACTCCGTCAAGGTAATGGTTCCATAACCTCTCACAAGGGCTTCCGCAAGGCATCCGACGGCCTTGCCACGGTATCAACAGTTCGCCCCCGAACGGCATATCCTGCCATTCGGGGGCGAATCGTTTTCATAGATTTATATTGACATACAGCGACACACCCATATCTTTCAAAAGAAAACGCAACAGGCTATGAAACAAGTATTTATAGGTATGAAGAAATTGGCGTTCCGTTCTGCGCCAAACAAAAAATCAATCTCAGGCGAACGATTTTCCGTTCTGCGGCAAACGATTTTCAAATCTCAGCCCGACGAAAAAGCCTTTCCAAAATCCTTAAATCTTGAACGAAGCCTTCCCCCTCCTCTGCGTCTTGCCCATAAAAAAAGGGGCACCTTCTCACGAAGACACCCCCTCACATTTAACCTAAATTTAAAACATAGAAAATTGTATCATCATAACGGACGGATTACGTAAGTAAAGCTGTAATCCTGATAAGGCATGCGGTACTGTTCGAGCGGAATAGCTCCCCAACTGTTCACGCAAGCCAATCCGCGCTGACGCGCTGCCAACTTGACCACGCTGAAATCACGGGGTGTCAAGTCGCCGGAATGGCTCTGGTGGGCGTTCTTGTCCCAACCGTCATCCAAATCCGAAGCCAAATAGTTCAACGTGCTGCATTCCATCGGGGCGAAAGAATAGAACTCCAATCCCTTGCCGTTCTCATCCTTCACCTGCCAATAGCGTACCTCAGTCTTGTTTCCGCTTTCCTGCGGACGTACATAGCCCCAATACTGGTCGGCCACCTTCGCGTCGTACACCCCTAAACGGTCTCCGTTGTTACGGTCGATGTAGTTCTCGCCCGGTCCCTTTCCGTAATAGGTCAGCATATTATAGGCTTTCGGCATAACCAACTGCATACCGTAGCGCATCAGTTCCGGCTTGTGCTTGGCATCTTTATTGACCGTCATAGCCTCGTTGACCACCAGTTCACCTGCCGGAGTCAACGTATAAGTCATCGTCAACGTAGCCTCTACCGACGGCATGTCATATACCACTTCGACGCCCTTCTCGGCCTTGCCTTCGTTTTCCACCACCTTGAACGACTTCATCTTCATCTCAGGATTCTTCCAAGCATGCAACTTGCGTTGTGTGCCTGCCCCGTAGTCGTTGTCGGTCGGCGCACGCCAGAAATCGGGAGTAATGGCATAGCCCTCTTCCAACATCGGTTTCCCGTCCACGTCGAGGTAGTCAATCCAACCGTTCCAATGGTTGAAAGTGACAGAAGTGTTTCCTGCCGACAATGTGACCCATGCCACCTTTTCTTCTTTTTCCACTTTCCGGGTGTCATATTTGCCGGAAGTGACAGCCAATACGCTTTCCATCGTGGGGAAAGTATAAGGATTCACCACGAACTGTTCGCGTGCCACGGCATAGCCGGCATCGAGCATCGGTTCGGCCTTCTTCAGCACGAAGTCGAGGTTCAGCACCACTTCGCCCTTCACGTCCGCAGGCAAGCTGTAACCATCCAGTTTCACCACACGTTTCTGCTGTGCGGGAATGTCGAGCGCATTCCGCCCGTTGGCCAATACTTTTCCTTCCGACTCCAACGTCCACTGCAATTCCACGTCGTCGAGCGACTTGAAGAAATTCTCATTGTAAACTTCCACCTCGCCGACCTTCAAATCCTTGGCCGTAGCCCAGATGTTCTGGTAGTAGTAACGCACTTCGTTGGCATGAGGATTCGGTTTGCGGTCGGGATTCACGATTCCGTTGTTGTTGAAATTATGGTCGCTGGTGGGATAACGGCCGAAGTCGCCCCCGTAAGCGTATATCGTCTTGCCCTGTTTGTTCTTCACGCGCAAGCCTTGGTCCACGAAGTCCCAGATGAAACCGCCCTGGAACTTCGGATACTTGCGTACCATGTCCCAATATTCCTTGAATCCTCCCATGGAGTTGCCCATGGCATGAGCATACTCGCACTGGATGAGCGGACGCGGGTTGTCGCCCTGCGAGTACTTGTCGCAGCCGCCGTAATCGTAATACATCGGGCAGAAGATGTCCGTCTTGCCGTTCTGTCCGGCCTGTTCATACTGGCACGGACGGCTCGGGTCGTACGCCTTCACCAAGTCATACGCCTTCTCGAAGTTAGGACCGTAACCGGCTTCGTTACCCACACTCCAGAAGATGATGGAAGGATGGTTCTTGTAAATCTTGATATTGCTTTCGTTGCGCTCCAAGTGTGCCTTTTCGTATGTCGGCTCCTTGGCCAACGTCTTGTCGCCGTAGCCCATTCCGTGGCTTTCGATATTGGCTTCGGCCACCATGTAGATGCCGTATATGTCGCAAAGTTCATACCAACGCGGGTCGTTGGGATAATGACAGGTACGCACAGCATTGATGTTCAGCTCTTTCATCACGCGGATGTCTTCCAGCATGCGGTCCATCGACACCACATACCCCGTCACCGGGTCGAGTTCGTGACGGTTGGCTCCCTTGAACAACACCGGCTGTCCGTTTACCAACACTTGGGCGTTCTTGATTTCCACCTTGCGGAATCCCACGCGCTGCGGCACAACCTCGGCCACCTGCTTGCCGTCCATCAAGGTAGTATATAAAGTATAGAGGTTCGGCGTCTCGGCAGTCCACTTCAAAGGATTTTTGATATCGAAGTTTACTTTTACTTCACCGTTTCCTCCGACTTTAGCCGTCTGTGCAGCCACTTCTTTTCCCTCCTTGTCTTTCAGGGAGAACATCACGGTCTCACCCTTGGCTCCCACGGCGTTCAGTTTCACCTCCAACGTTCCGTCCTGATAATTGTTCACCAAATCGGGCGTAATGAACAAGTCGGCGATGTGGGCCTGAGGACGTGCATAGAGATACACTTCACGGGCTATTCCCGTAAAACGCCAGAAGTCCTGGTCTTCAAGGTACGAACCGTCGCACCAACGCATCACCTGCATGGCAATCAGGTTCTCCTTGCCCGGCGTGAGATACTTCGTCAGGTCGAATTCCGCCGACACCTTGCTGTCTTCGCTGTATCCCACGAATTTGCCGTTCACCCATACCATCAGGTTGGACGTAGCCGAACCCACGTGCAGGTAAATCCGCTCACCTTTCCAATCGGCAGGCACGGTCACCATCTTACGGTACGACCCCGTATAATTGTTACGCTCTTCCACGAAAGGCGGTTCGGGTCTGAATTGTGTTCTCCATGGATAACCATTGTTGCTGTAAATGGCATCTCCGTAACCATTCAACTCCAGGATGCCGGGCACGGGAAAGTCCGTCCATTGCGAATCGTCGTACTTCAGGGAATAGAAGTCGCGAGGGGCCTTGTCGTGGTCCTTGGAAAAATTGAATTTCCACTTGCCTTCCAATGACAGATAACGTTCCGACCGGGCTTTCTGGTCTGCCTTTGCCAGATTCTCTGTCTCGTATGCGAAAAACGCCGCACGCGGAGCCATGGTGTTTACTTCGTTCACCTCGGGGTCCAACCACCAAGGTTTGTCTTTTTGCGCCTCAGCCGAAAGAACGGCCAGACAAGCACAAGAAAACATCAATTGTCTAAACATGGTACATTTGTTTTATTGCGTCATAGACGCGGTTAGTTAATCATTTAGAAACTGCATACAAAGATACGTTTTTTGTTCTTTTTTCTCTCTAAAATGCAAAGTTTTTTGCTAAAATATTACGTGTTCGCACAAGATTTATTAACTTTGAAGGGGAAAACCTAATCCTTTGTGGAAAAAATAACTTAAATATCATGAATACCGACTTTTCACAACCGTTCAATCCCGAAGCCTACGCCCCGTCCGGCAAGGCGGACATACGGTTCCGACGTTACGTGGAGAAAGGGATGCCATGGTTCTATGGCATCGTCTTTCCTGTCATTCTCGGCTTTTGCCTGTACACTTATGAGAAAGAAACGCTTTTCCGGATACAAGAGCTCAACCTCTTCTTGCCGGACAGTACTTTCTATCATACGCTCTCGGCATATCCGGGCGGCACATTGCAATGGGCAGCCTGTTTCCTCACGCAGTTTTTTTATTACCCGGCTGCCGGGACAGCCCTTCTCATAGCCGTTTGGGTCTGCATTTGCTTCGTCATGCGCTCGGCCTTCCGGCTTTCCCCTTCATGGAGTTTTCTTCCCGCCTTGGTTCCGGCCGCCCTGTTGGCCGGCATAGTGGAGATGGGCTATTTCATTTATTATATCAAATTACAAGGTTATTTCTTCACGGGCTCCCTTAGCATATTGGCGGCCCTGTCGGCCGTATGGATTTTCAGCCGTACAGCCAACCGGAACCCATATTGGGGCTACGCGTGGATGACCGTATGGCTTCTCGCCGGTTATCCTTTATTCGGAGCATACGCATTGGCCGGCACGGGCTACATGGTAGTGCTCTGTTGGCGTATGCCGGGTACGCTATATAAGAACCGCGTCATCCCTACGGTATGGGGACTGTTGCTGCTCGTCGGAGTCCCCCTTGCGGCATGGCATTTTTATAGCCAAACAGCCATCAGCGAAATCTACACGGCTGCCCTGCCGAGTTTCGATGCAGGCGGAGAAGTATTCGCAGACTATCGTACACCTTATTATATATTGTTTTTCCTGCCACTGGCGGGTGCCGTCCTCTATGATTACGTGCCGGCCATCAAGAAATATCCCCTCATCCTTCTGGCTCACTTGCTCGTATGGGCGGCCACTGCATGGGGATTGAAAAAGGCGTGGTATGTGGATGAGAATTTCCGCAAGGAACTGCTGATGGCACGTGCCATAGAGGAAGAAGACTGGGAACAGATTCCGGCCATTTTCCTGAGCGGAACGGCAGAGCCTACCCGCCTGATGGTCATGAACAAAAACCTGGCTTTGTTCCGCCTCGGACGGGCCGGTGACGAAATGTTCCAATACAGGGAAGGAGGCGCACGCCCCAACGCGCCGTTCCTCGTACGGTTGGCCCACGTAGGCGGCAAAGCCTTGTATTACCACTACGGACAGGAAAACTATTGCTACCGTTGGTGCATGGAAGACGGTGTGACGTTCGGATGGCGGACGGAATACCTGAAATACATGGCCAAAACTTCTATCGCGGGCGGCGACTACAAAGTGGCACGCAAATACATCGACATGCTCAAACGCACTCTTTTCCACAAAGAATGGGCCGAGAAATACGAGACTTACCTCGACCATCCGGAACAAATACGGAAAAGCAAAGAGTTTGCGCCGATTATCCGGCTACTGCCCAAGGAAGACAAACTGAACTCAGACCTGAACGTCATCGAAATGTTCCTGCTGCGAACCTTTGCTTACGGCGAGAGCGACGACCCGCTCTATCAGGAACAAACCTTGATAGCGGCCTTACAGATGAAGGACATCGACATTTTCTGGCCTCGCTTCTTCCAATATGCCACCCTGCATAACGGGAAGCCCATGCCGCGCCACTACCAGGAAGCTGCCTACTTGTACGGCCATCTGGAAAACAAGGTAGACATCAGCCACATGCCTTTCGACCAGGAAGTGAAAGACAGTTACCAGCGTTTTATGGAGTTTACCCAACAATGCGCCGGTATGACGGAGGCACAAATGGCGGAGGCTTTCCGGCCACAGTTCGGCAACACCTTCTATTATTTCTATTTTTTAGTCAACGGATTACAAACTTACTAACCATGAAAATTGCTCACGTTCTGAAGACCCTAACCGGCGGTTGGCTGGCCGCCCTTTGTTTTGCTTGCAGCCCCCAAATGCCTGATGCCTATACGGAAAGTCTGGACGCACCGGACATTTATCCCGACTATACAGACGTGACGGTACCGCCGAACATAGCCCCGTTGCGTTTCATCGTGGACGAGAAGGCTGACGCTTATGCAGCCCGCATCAAATATCCCGGAGGAGAATGGACCACGAACGAACGGGAAGTGACTCCCTCCATCTCGCAGTGGCGCGACATGTTGGCCTCGGCCAAAGGTGGCGCGCTCGACGTGGAAGTCTTTGTGGAACACGACGGACAATGGACGCGCCGCCGGCCGTTTAAAATCCATGTAGCCGAAGAGGACATAGACCCTTACCTCTCCTACCGCCTCATCAGTCCTTCGTATGTCACTTACCGGGACTTGACCCTCAACCAACGCGATTTGACCAACTTCGACGAAAGCGTCATTTACGGTAACATGATGAACACCGACGTGGAACATGCACAATGTATCAACTGCCATTCTTACCAGAACTACAATCCACGGCGTATGCAGTTCCACGTGAGGGAAGACCGTGCCGGAACGGTCATTGCATACGACAATACATTGGTCAAAGCCAACCTGAAAACGGATTCGCTCATCTCGGGCGGGGTATATCCCGCCTGGCACCCGACGGAAAAGCTCATCGCTTACTCGGTCAACCAGACCGGGCAGACATTCCACACACGTGACTTACAGAAAGTGGAAGTACAAGACATGCTCAGCGACCTGATACTTTACGACGTGGAGAAAAACGAAGTGACGCGCATCCCGGGCGATGCCGACGAATTGGAAGTATTCCCGTGGTGGAGCCCGGACGGCAAATACCTTTATTATGCTTCAGCCCGTTTCGTACGCAAGGACACGGTAGAGAACTTAGACAACGAAACCATCCTGCGCTATAAGGAAATCAAATACAATCTTTTCCGGAGAAGCTTCGACCCGGCCAGCCGCCGGATAGGTTCGCCTGAGTTGGTATTCGACGCGGCCGCACGCGGAAAGAGTGCCACGTTGCCGCGCATATCGCCCGACGGACACTACCTGATGTTCACGCTCGGGGAATTCGGCGTGTTCCACATCTGGCACAAAGACGCGGACCTCTACCTGATGGACTTACGTACACGCCAAGTACGTCCCATGACGGAAATCAACTCTGACGATGTGGAAAGCTACCACTCGTGGAGCAGTAACGGACGGTGGGTGGTCTTCAGCAGCCGGCGTTACGACGGAAACTACACACGGCCTTTCATTGCCTACATCGACAAAAACGGCAAAGGGCGCAAACCTTTCGAGTTGCCGCAGGAGGTGCCCGACATGCACCGGCGCTTCATGCGAAGCTACAACATCCCGGAATTCATGAACGGGCCGGTCGAGATAACCCCGCAGGCGTTCGCCTCGCTTATCAGGGACACCGAAGCCCGACCGGCACGACAAAAGAACTAAACACGATAAAAAACCTATCAAAAAGTAATGAGAAACAAAACGATTAAAAGCCTGCTGCTCCCGGCGCTATGCTTCATAGCGGCAAACGGACAGGCACAAGGCACATTGGAAGACTACCGGAGGGCATATTCCCTCTACGAAAAGTTCAATGCCACACAGGTGTATAACGACCCGGCAGACATACGATGGGACGGAAAAACTACATTCCACTACTCTGTCTATACGCCGGAAGGGACAGACTATTACGTAGGCAAAGTAACGGGAGACGTGAAAACGGCTGACGTAAAAGCAATTCACATGAAGGCCTTGGCGGAACTGCTTTCCCGCGAGACCGGAAAGGACATCCCACGAAACACACTAAGACTGTCACGCTTGAGTGTGGACGAGAACCAACCCACGTCCGTATCCTTCGAATTCGACGGTTACAAATGGAAAGTGGAAGAAGCTTGCACGGCCGGACTGCGCTTAGGCAGCAAAGAAGCCCTGCCCTCCCCCAAAGGGCCATGGAAAAAACAGCGTCACTGGATGGAGGTGGACGATGAGAAAGGGGCGGCACCCGTAGTCTCGCCCGACGGGAAACGGCAGGCTTATATCAAGAACGACAATGTGTACGTCAGCGACCGGGACGGACGTAACGAGCGGGCGTTGAGCAACGACGGGACGGCCGGCAATTACTATTCCAGTTGGCTCAAATGGAGCCCGGACGGCAAGTACGTATGTGCCAACAAGATACGTCCGGCCCAGAAACGGTATGTATATTACGTGGAAAGCTCGCCCAAAAGCCAGCTTCAGCCCATCCTTCACCAACAGGAATACGCCAAGCCGGGCGACGAATTGCGCTTCAAGGTGCCTTGCATATTCAACGTGGAAACAGGGCAGGCCGTCATTCCGTCTACCGAACTCTTCGACCGCCAGTACGACTTGTATGGCCCGGAATGGAAAGAAGACGGGAAAGCGGTGACTTTTGAATATAACGAACGCGGCCATAAGACCTATCGCGTGCTGGAACTCGATGCGGAAACCGGAAAGGTACGCACACTCGTGGAGGAAAGCAGTCCCACCTTTGTCAACTACAGCCGTATGTTCCGCCATGTCCTGAAAGGCGGAAAAGAAATGATATGGATGAGCGAACGGGACAACTGGAACCACCTCTACATGATCGACTTGGAGAAAGGCAAGGTGGCCCGGCAAATCACAAAGGGCGACTGGGTGGTGCGCCGCGTGCTCAAAGTGGACGAAGACAACCAAGTGATTTACTTTACGGCCAGTGGTGTAAATCCCAAAGAAGACCCTTACCATGTACATTACTATAAAATAAACATGGACGGCAAGCAAATGACCTGCCTCACGCCAGAAGAAGGAAACCACTCGGCCGTCTTCAACGAAGATTTCACCTTGTTGGTCGACAAATACTCTACGGTGGAACAAGCTCCCGTCACCGTACTGCGCACAACACAAGGCGAGAAAGCGGAGGGACGGACATTGGCACAAGCGGATTTGAGCAAAATCAAATCGGCCGGATGGACTGCCCCCGAAATCTTCACCGCTCCCGGACGGGACGGTGTGACACCGATGTGGGGCATCATCCAACGTCCGACCAATTTCGACCCGCAAAAGAAATATCCGGTCATCGAATACATCTATTCCGGCCCCGGAGATGCTTACACACCCAAAAGCTTCCTTCCCTACAACGGATACATGACGGCATTGGCCGAACTGGGCTTCATCGTCGTGCAGCTCGATGCCATGGGGACATCCTATCGCGGAAAGAAGTTTGAAGAGGTGTGCTATAAGAACCTGAAAGACGCCGGTTTCCCCGACCGTATCCAGTGGATCAAGGCGGCAGCGGAAAAGTACCCCTATATGGACAGTACCCGTGTGGGGATATACGGTTGCTCTGCCGGAGGACAGGAAGCTTTGGCCGCCGTACTTTTCCACCCGGAATTCTACAAGGCATCCTACTCCAGTTGCGGTTGCCACGACAACCGGATGGACAAAATCTGGTGGAACGAACAGTGGATGGGCTATCCGGTGGACAGCAGCTACATCGCTTGCTCCAACGTGGAAAACGCCCACCGGCTGACGCGCCCGCTGATGCTCGTGGTAGGAGAAATGGACGACAACGTGGATCCGGCTTCCACCATGCAAGTGGTCGATGCCCTCATCAAAGCCAACAAGGATTTCGAGTTGGTGGTCCTGCCGGGCGTAAGGCACAGCATGGGAGAAAGCTACGGAGAACACAAGCGTTTCGATTTCTTCGTAAAAGAGCTCATGGGAGTGGAACCGCCGAAATGGGAAGAATTGAAACCATAACTTAATAAAAATAACTCGTATTACAATAGCCTTGGATCTTCTCCTGTAAAGTTCCAAGGCTATTGTGATAGAAATAGGTATTATACTCATTAAGAAACAAATAGCACCTATTTTTCTCAGAGAATAATATAAAAGGGCACAAAAGAAAGTTTAAAATACCTTTCAAAGATATTATCAGGAAAAAACCGACCATTTCAATATAGACATTTTTATTTATATAAAGTTTGGTGTTATCTATCATAATACTTATTTTTGCATAATAAGTACTCTATTTATAAATACAATATTCTACTATATAATAATGCAACAATTTTACAAATATCTAATTCTTGTACTTTTGGTACTGCATGTATCTTCTATAAAAAGTAAAACAGCATCCTTATGGGTAGGAGAGTCTACGACTTTTGTCACTGACAAAATCGATGTTCCCATTGGATGGGATTATGTGATTACTACAGGATTTGTATGGAATATATCTGAGAATACAAAGCAATACATCAGTATGGGCACATCAGGCATGGATTGGAATACTGTAACACTCAACAAGTTTTTCACAGGAAGCAAATACATCACTTGTACCATTTATTACCAAGGAGTCAGAATAAGACTCGGAAGTCAGGAATTCTCTGATTTAAGAAGTAAAGAACAACGGTTTTATATCAAATGTAATACCGTGGACATAGAACTATATCCGGTCTCAATGGATTTAAATATAGGAGAGTCGCAAAACATCCAATACAGACTCACCCCAACATCGAGTACCCCTCCTACCACTGTTACCTTTTTTTCCAGTAACCCCCAAGTAGCCGAAGTTGATTTTAAAGGAAACGTATATGCCAAAGGCATAGGTTCGGCCACCATTACAGCAAAGACTAACTTTGAGACTTCAGCAACTTGTGAAGTCAAAGTCAATCCTGTACAAGCCACTTCTATTCAAATAGAACCAATGTCCATAAAAATGCACATAGGCGAATCTGAAAAACTAAAAGCAACAGTACTTCCAACTCATACAAGTGACAAATCAATAGCGTGGACTTCTAGTGACGAAAATATCGCCTCTGTAGATCCTGAAGGAAAAATCACAGCCAAATCTCAAGGGCATGCCCAAATCTTGGCATCCACATTAGACGGCTCTGAATTAAGTGCATATTGCGATGTTACCGTTGAAGCACTAGCAGAAACTATCACACTGAATACATCCTCAAAGAAAATAGGTATTGGAGAATCATTTATCCTTATAGCCCATGTTCTTCCCGAAGGATCATCTTCCGATGTTTTATGGAAATCCTCTAATCCATCTGTAGCCTACGTTGACAAAAACGGGAGAGTTGAAGGCTTCGAGACGGGAACAGTTGTAATTACTGCAACAACAACAGATGGCACCAATCTTTCAGCCTCTTGCGAGGTTTCTGTCATCAGATATGTTACTTCCATCACCTTGAATGAAAACAATCTAACAATGAATGTAGGAGAACAGAAAACCATAACGGCCACAATCAATCCATCTGATGCAACAGAGCAAAATCTATCTTGGCAATCAATGGATAAAGATATTGTCAATGTAAACAACGGAAGAGTAGCCGCATTAAAAAACGGTGTCGCATCAGTCATTGTTTCCGCAACGGATGGCTCAAACATTCAAGCAATTTGCACTATCACAGTAGAAACCCCTGTTTCATCTATTAACCTAAACTACCAAAAACTAGATATGTACATTGGTGACTTTAAACCACTTCAGGCCACGATCCTTCCGGAAAACGCAACCCATAAAGATTTGGTTTGGGAATCTTCAGACCCTACAATTGCCGATGTTCAAAATGGAATTGTATTGGCCTACAAAGAGGGAACAGCTCTTATCACAGCATCTGCCACAGATAAATCAGGAACGACCACATCATGTAGAGTTACTGTCTCTAAGCCTTCAAATATAAAAACGCCCCCCTTATCTCCTCCCTATGTTTTTACAAAGAATAATATGATTATCATAGAAAATGTTCCTTGTAATACTGTTTGCAAAATCTATCAAATCAACGGCATGCAAATGTATAACACATACAGTAAAGGAGAACGTATTTCATTTAGCACGAATTCAAATGGAATTTATATCGTAACCATAGGAACAAAAGTATATAAGGTTCTTGTTAACGACATTTTATAATAAATAAAAACAGACTAAATTACGGGGAAAGATGCAAAATCGTATCTTTCCCCGTAATTCTTTTTATGTAATATTGTACCCAAAACTCTTTATCACAAAAGTATTATCTTCAGTTTGTTTGCCTCCGGTGTGTCCGAACTGTTACCATACATGATTTCGTACTCGCCGGGAACCACGCGCATCGTGTTCGTGGACGTGTCGAAGAAATCGAAAGCATCGGGAGACAGTTCGATGGAAACCGTACGGCTCTCGCCCGCCTTCAGTTCCACACGACGGAAACCGCGAAGGCTCTTCAACGGACCCTCCGTGTCGCCCACTTTACGGACGTAAACCTGAACCACCTCGGCACCATCGCGCTTGCCCGTGTTCTTCACCTGAGCCGTGAACTTCACGCCCTCGCCCGCCTCCACAGAAGACTTGCTCAAACGACCTTTGGAGATGTCGAACGTGGTAT